>Ga0123519_10004487_pt1 | contig 22616 bp, 11 predicted proteins | sample YelNatPaOPRAMG02_FD_87396 | JGI IMG/M metagenome (GOLD analysis project Ga0123519, IMG submission 87396) | Hot spring microbial communities from Yellowstone National Park - Yellowstone National Park OP-RAMG-02 (version 2) | ecosystem: Environmental > Aquatic > Thermal springs > Hot (42-90C) ...
ACATTCTCTTTCTTTAAACCGAAAAGAGCCTTTATTCTTCGCAGCGGCTCACCTTTGTTCCTTAATTCGACGTTTAGAATCCCTTTGCCCGTTAAATAACCAAAAGAATCGAATTCCAAGCCGTTTGCTATCGAATAGTCCATTCCCAATTCTTCTTTAACTCTATTTGCAAGGATGTCCAGGCCACCAGAGATTATCACAGTCTTGATACCTCTTTCACGAAGGGCAGAGATGGTTTCTTTGACACCATCAAATAATTTTACATTCGAGAGGACCTTTTCGATTTCACTTATGTGCACGGGTCTTTGAGAACGCCAGAGTTCTATGTCCCTTCTCATGAACTCTTCGTCGTCAATCTCCCCTTTGAGATATGCCTGCAATGAGTGGTCGTTGTTTACCTTGAAATGTTCATGAACACAAACCCATGAAGAAGAGACATCAACTAGTGTCCCATCGAGGTCGAATGCAACAAGTTTTATTTCTCCCATACTATTAGACTATCTTAATATGAAATAAAAACTTTTGCTCTGTTCATGCCTTTTGTAGAGAACCAAAATTATTTCACAAGATTTTGTTAGTCAACGAATCACTTCCCAAATAGTCCAACCAAATTGGCAGGATTGCCTTTTATGAATACTCCATCATGACGGCATTTGCTAATATCTATTCAAAAATGCCATCCATATGTTGGTTATACCATTGAATGAAATCGTAGATAGTTTTGAATTGCCAACGATGTCTGTCATACTCCAACCCAAAACGTTGAATCTTTCCGTTGGTTAGTGTGGTTTATTTCGTTTTGAAAGAATGTAACGAATGCCATTTTTTTGAAGCAAACTTGAATTTTAATTTGCTCTATGTAGGTAAAGAATTGATTTCTTCTATTCGTATCCCCAATAACCACATGGGTAACTATCCACTTATGTGCTTATTCGTCAAGTTGGTCATCTTTCCTTTATGCTCTACGAAGTATTTTCTGTGCGTTACATTAACATTTTCTGGCTATCCAAAGTCGGCGTAAGCCGATTTGAGCAAACAGAGTGAGACATATACATCTGTTAGTCAACCGGATGGGCGAGACTCTAGAGATGGTAGAGATGGGATGCGTTTGCTTAGTGAGATTATACTCCTTAGACGCCGTATTTTAATTCACACGCCTATTTCCTTCGAATCTTTTCCCGATATATCTTTCTCAATTATTCTCATCATTTCTCTTGTAAGCAGTTGCCCCACCCGCCTACACAAAACTCCTGCGATTATTAACATCATAACTACGATGGCAGGCATCAGATTCCAAATTAATATGAGGATGTTCTTAAAGGCCCCCCAAAGATTCTTTCCTATTTTGATGACGTTATTTACAAGGGCACCTAATGTTGACGATATATTTAATGCCACACCTGCAAGACAATCACGAAAGTTCTGGCAAAAAATTGATCCTAAAATTACAATAATCCCCGTCCCTACGATAATTACCCATGCCCATTCTGGTATTTTTGATAACACTTCTATGCTTTTTTCCGCAATAGCAGTAAAAAGAGATACACAGATTTTTAATGCATTTTCCAACCCATCCAAAAGTGCTATGAGAAGATTTTCGAGGGTTTTTTCCACGATTTTGGGAGTCGAGCCAAAAACAAAAAACGAAAAGGCACCACTCTCATATGTAACCGAAGTAACAACAGCATCGTGTAGTTCCCAACGTTTTATCTCTTTTTGTAGTTCAAAAGCCTTTTTATCTCTACTTACAATACCATCAGCGCCATGCTCAATAGCCAATGCTAGATATGGAATATCTTCAGGAGAATGTTGTTTAATTAGAGTAGATGCGTATTTAACTGCCTCTGAGGAAATGCTAGCATATTTCCTAACTCTGGTGAGAAGTTTTTTCGCATGCGCCAAAGCTATCTCCAGCGATGCACCCTTAGGCAAATTTTCATGTATTTTTCTCATAACCTCTTCCTCTATGACATCAGGCGCTAGTAGTTCCAGATATGGCGAAGAAAGGATGCGATCTGTTGAAGAAAATTTCCCCTTTGCAACACGAAAACTATCTTGGACTATAATGTTTGCATCAATAACTAACCTTACCTTGAACATAGACAGGTGTTTTTCATCAAAGAACGGACCAGAGGAAATTAATGCTTTAAGAACTGTATTTCTAATATATGTATGAAATTCTGGTGAAAGTTCACGGACAATCTTGGTAAGTCCTTCCTCAGCCGCAGATTCAAAGGCAGCAAATTGTTCCCAATTCTCAGATTGGAAGTCTTCAATTGAAATTGCTTCAGTTTCTGGCACTTTTACACACTCCTAACTTTGCACATATCATCATCAATCCTATAATATAATATCCAGTTGATGGAATGAAGATTACGAGTGTTATATGTCGTATCCTCCCAAGTTGCCAAGCAAAATCTCGCCTAACTGCTGGCAGGTATCTAAAGTTCCCAGCGATGCAAGGATGTGGGTTGAACGGCTCCAAAGAGCGAAATTGTCTTGTTCCACAATGTTATACAACTCAAACATAGTAAGGGCAAGACACGCAAGGGGCGTAGCGTTAGGCTTCATGTATGTCGTCATTGTCTCATCCTTTTTCCCTCTAAGATCCTATCGAGTACTTTTTCTGGAATTGGCAATGGAACTATTATTCTAGGGTTTGAGCAGATGGGTTTCATGTAAGGAACAATCAATTTTCCTTTTTCATGCGACCCCATTATTATCGACATCATATCGCTAAAGTCACAGAACATATCTGAGATGTTAAAATATTTCTCGCCAGGACCATATTGAGTCATTTCAGTAACATAGTGAAATTTTATTGATGAAACTAATCGTGATACGTTAGTGAAGTATATTTCTGCCTTTTTTAATCCTCTTCTACCACAGCTGATGTTGGAAAACAACTCGCACATAGCTTGGTTATAATTAAATTCTGAGTCATCCTGCATATTCGTTACTGATTTAACATCTGGAAACCTAGATTTATGCTCTGCAGGGATATCATTAATGAAGTAGTCTGGTTGTCCCGCATCACCAAATTTTATGTCATACCCCAATTTTTTTATGTTGTATGCTAATTCTAGTTCATCCGAGAGAGAATGAATTTTTACTAAAAAATCATCTAGCATATTGAGCAACTGTGGACTTAATTGACACTTCTTAAAATGTTTATCGAGATTTTTTGCACTCCCCCTTATTTGATCCCCTACTTCTGTCTTTTTTAATATTCTCTCTTTAAATCCAGGGATGTCCTCGCATAGTTTCATGTACAATGGCAATGTTATACATACATCCCAGCTTGGGATAACACTAATATAGCGATATATTTTTCCTAATATTACATCTCTTGCTATGAGATAACCTGTGAGCTTACTAAGTGGGATATATTCTTCATATTTTTTCCAAGCCTCTACTACTATGTCTGCATTTGCCTCTTTTTCATACCAGCAAATGTTAATAAGCGAATCCGGGAGTTCAGCTATTCCTATGTGCTTATGGTCGACTACTTTTGGTGAATACGACTCTTTTATGTCAAATACCAGATTACCGTTAATTCTATACACCGATGAAAAATCATATTTCATTATGATATCATTATTTACTTCTATCCACATTCCCTCTGGGCCTACTGGTCCCATTTTATGTCTAACATTCATTGTTCTATTGTATTTTCCCATGATTATCAAGGGTCTAAACACTCTAAACCTCGTCATTTATGATACCTCTTCTCTTTATTTATATGCGCAGCCCAAAGATCTCAAAGTCATATATTGGCTAACGTATATCTAAAGTCACCCAAATTTGAGTTGATAGCACACAGCGCTAAGATATGAGCATGTTATCAGAGCAATGGGCAAGATTGCAGAGCAAATATGTAATTAATAAGTGCCATTTTTGTATTTATATTTTTCTCTCTTTGCCAATTCGTGTAATATCCCAAAATTTATCAGTATGGTTGCAGTTTACAATCACATGGTAAAAGCAATTGTGATTTATTATAGTCGTACGGGAATTACGAAAAAGTTTGCAGAAGCGTTAGCAAATGCGTTTTACTGCTCTACAGTCGAGATAAAAGATAAGAAGAAACGGCTTGGAGTTCTTGGTTTTATAAGGGGCATTATAGATGCTCGAAAAGAGAAGACTACAGAAATAGAACCTGAAAGTGTAGATATCTCGAATGCAGACCTTGTGTTATTTGGAACGCCTGTTTGGGCAGGTAGGAGTTCGCCTGCAATAAATACGATTATCCAGAAACTCGACCTTAAAGGAAAAGATGTGATTACATTTACGACGTCTCAAACTGCAGATGTTAAGGGAGCATACCAAGTAATGGATAGATTAGTTGAGAAGCAAGGTGGGAAGGTTATTGACCATACTATGATAAGACAAAAGGAGATTGAGAATGCAAAGAATGTTGCGGAAACCTTCGCAAAAAAAGTAAGGGAAGTAAATAAATAGGATACAAGAATAGAAAAACGCCACTTTTTCAAGAAAGTATTATACATTCTCTTTCAACACATGTATTTTAATGTCCGAGGTAGTTCTTTATTCGTTACCTGCATGCCCATATTGTAAGATGGCAAAAAGATATCTTAAATCAAAAGGGATTGAATTTAAAGATGTAAATGTCGAAGAGAACAAAGACGCCGCAAGAGAATTGTTCAGTATAACGGGTCAAAGAGGCGTGCCTGTAATCAGGATAAGGAGTAAGATAATAATAGGATTTAATAAAAAGGCAATAGAAAATGCGTTAAAATAATCGTTGAAAAATTGCATAATCACCTTCTTGCTTCGAAGATAAGATGTCCTAATTCTGGTAGGATAATTTTTTCAAGTGCAAGTCTAACAGCATTTGGAGAACCTGGCAAACAAAAAATCGCAATACCATTCGTCGTTATGCCTGCAAGTGCTCTACTCAAGATTGCTGCAGGGCCAATCTCTTGATATGATAGGTTACGAAAGAGTTCGCCAAATCCTTCGAGTTTTTTATCAAGCATGGGAGCAATCGTTTCTATGGTTACATCTCTTGTTGAAACGCCTGTTCCACCATTTATGATTATCGCATCTATATCTCTATTTTTCATCAATTCATCAACTGCGCCTTTAATTTGCATCTTATCGTCTTTTACTAGCAGGTAACCTACAACTTTATGTCCCCCTTTCTTTAATGCATCTACGATATACCCGCCCGATTCGTCTGTCTCAACAGTTCTTGTATCAGATACAGTTATTACTGCACATTCCACAAATACAGGCGATTTCTTCTTATGCTCATCTATACCCATAGACTCACTCTATTATCTCTATGTTCCTTCTCTATTTTATACTTAATCTCTAACCTAAAAGACAAAATATATAAAAAAATAAAATATATCGGAATCCGATAACTCAAATTTCAATGTTTTAGTCTCATCTTTGTGCCACACTTGTCGCATTTTACCTCGATCGGTCTTACAGGCGAGGTTACATCTTTGATTTCGCCGCATTTTGGACATTTCACACGTGCTATCTTTGTAGATGTCAGTTCTTCTTTGCTTTCTTCCTTGCCTACCTTGATTGTTTCTGAATCTTCACTTGCTGTTTTCTCAACCGGCTCTTCTTTCTTTTGAGCAGATGCTTTTTGTTCAGGTTGAGATATTACTTCTTCTTTTATCTTTGGCTTGGCTCCCCCTCTTGCACCTATTAGCAATATCATACCAATACCAAGCCCGATCACAAGACCAATCATAAGTGCAGGTGAGGAGAGTTGGTCGAATATTCCTTTCTCAGGTTCTTTTACGGTTAGTATAGATGTGGATACTGCTTCTGCACCTTCTAGTTTAACTTTCACTTTATGGTTTCCGATTTCTGTTACTGTCCATTCTATAGATGTTGTCTGAACGCTGTTTACACCTATGGATGGAATTGTCGTTGAACCTATGAGATTTTCGTTCCAAGTTCCATCAGTTTCGTAAACATCGTAGAACCTTACAACCACGTTCTTTGCAGTAGCCCCGCCATCGTTTCGAATCTCTGCAGTTACCGTAACTGTGCCGTCTTTCAAGATTGTATTTTTCGAATATGTTATCTGTGATGAAAGGACGTTTAACTCTGCGCTCTTTACGCTTAGGTTGAATCTTACAGAATTTGAAAGTTTCTGGTCGATTGATTTTGCAGATACCGTAATTGGGTGTGGCTGGTCGCTTACAAGCAAGGTCGAAATTGCAGAATATGGGATTTTTAGCACAACCTCGATTGTCTGCATGGGTTCGATTGCCTGCTGGTTAGGTATGAAACTGTATGTAGATAAGCCCGAAGGCATGTCTGCTTGCATAGTTACAAGGTCTCTATCGTTACCCATGTTTGTTACATAGATTGTATATTGCACATCTGTTCTATCATCTACATTTTGTGTTTTAGAATACGAATCTGAAGATAGAACAAGCCTATAAACAGGCGGAACTACTATCTTACATGCAGAAGTAACTGATTTCTCGTTATTTGCATATTTTACCGTGATATTAACTGAGTATTCGTCTGCTCTTGCCTCTGTTAAGTCAGAGGGTATGTTGAACTTTAACTCTATTGTTCTTGATTCTCCAACAGGGACCATGAAACTAGTCTCGAAATCTCTAACTAGCCAATCTTTTGCCATTCTTACGGTTATGTTAACTGCCTCAGGTCCGTTTCCATTATTTCGAATCGTGATTGTATTTGCTCCGTTAGAGCCTGGTTCGATAGTAAGCGAGGGTTCTGAAACAGCAACTGAAATCTTGCTTGACTGCTTAACATTTGCAGTAAATGTAATAGATTTCGTGTTTTGATTTGCTCCTGCATCTGCAATAGCAGTCACAGTTATCGTCTTCGAACCTACAAGTTCGTTTTGAGGTATGGTTACAGTTAGCGTTACAGTCTTTTGTTCGCCTTGATTTATGGTAAACGCAGAAGTGGATAAGGTAGCACTCCAGCCTTCTGGGGCTACAACCGTGATTGGAGATACCATAGAAACTCCATTTCCAGTATTCTGAACTGTGAAGGTATAGGTAAGGTCTGTACCAGGCAAAGATTCTTTAACAAGTAATGCAGAGGACAACTCAATTGAAGTTACCTTGTTTACATTTACAGAATAATCTTGAGTGCTTGTTCTCGAAGAATCCCAAAGTGAAGTGGCAACTATTTTGAAATAATACTTTCCTTCTGGTTGTCCTGAAGGAACTGTCAATGTGAAATAGACGTTCGCAGACTCTCCTTTTGATAGTGTTACTGATGAGGTATCAAGCGTTATCCAAGTTAGTATGTCAGTAGAGGCTTGGGCTTTCAGTAATATGGTGTCATTTCCGCTCCCTAAATTAGTTACAGTGAAATTAAGTCTCTCAGAAGCGCCTGGGTTTAGGTTTGTGCTGTTCTTTGATGAACTTATCTTTGAGGTGAATGACACTATAGTTGTCAAGGTTACCATGTCGTTCCTATTCCCAGAGCCGCTTACATTCACTATGAACTGATAATTTATAGAATTCTGCCAATTCGAAGGTACGGAAACTCTTACTCTAACATCTCTTACTTCATTTGGTGCCAAGGAGAAGATGCTTGCTCCTTCGATACTTGCCCAACTTGCGGGGTCGTTATTTATAGATACCACAACATTCGTATCGTACACGTTTCCTTTATTCTGAACGGAAACTGTATAGTATATGACATCTCCAAGCCCCGCATACTGTTGCGTCTGGGCACATGATGCATCTATATCGTACAACCTCTGCACAATTGCTGTGAGATTTACATACGATGATACAGGTTGTGGAACTCCAACAAGTGTAACAATTACCTTATATATTGCATTCTTTGATTCTGCATTTGCTCCTGCTGAGATTCGAACAGTAAAGAGCACGCTTGTATGAGAATTCGCATATAGAGTATCTACTCCTCCAGGTAATGTCGCAGTAGTATCACCTGTTTCCGATACTCCGATAAGAGTTATCTGAACATTTGCGCCAACATCGCTTGTGTTGTTTACTCTCAACTGGAAATCGACATAGTTGCCAGGTGCACAAACTTGGCTTGTAACACCACCAACAGGCGTGATTTCAATTCCGTAATTAACCAAAACCGTCGTCCTAATGACAACTGTAGATTTTGCAGATGAGTTTCCTACTGAGGTTGCGGTTACTTCTACAGTATAATCATTATTTGGAGTGCCTGCAGGGACTGTGAAAGTTAAAGCAATCTGTTTTGTTTCGCCTGGATTTAGAGTAACCGAGGTATTGTCAAGAGATGCCCAGGATATATTACCTCCTGTTAATGCGATATTGACGGTATCACGAATATTTCCATTGTTCTTTACAGTGATATAATATACAACTGAGTTGCCTGGCATGCACTGGCTTGGTGGAACGTTTGTTAAACTAACACTATATATCAGGTTTATCGTGGTATGGAGGACAGTGTAACTGTATTTTGTTGGCGAACCAGTAGATGTTGCATTTACTATCGTTGTGTAATCTCCATTGCTTACACTTGAAGGTACCAATACAGAAACTTTAAGATTCGTTTGTTCTCCAGATGCAAGGGCTACATTAGATATCTCTACACCTGTGGAATTAAGGACCCTCGTGCTCCAGCCCAAATGTGCATTTAATGCAACAACGTCAAAAGAATCAGGACCGTTTCCAAGATTCTTTATGGTTACTGAGAAGTTGCTGAAACCGCCAGGTTCTCCTATCGATGTGGATGCAGTGCATACTACTGATACTCCATAAACTTGTGCAACCGACGGAAGAAGTGTTATGTTTGAATACTTTGTGCCATTTCCTCTTGAGACTGCACTTATGTTTACATGGTATGTGCCTACTTTTGCATCTGCAGGAATGGTAACCGTAACATTTACCTTTGCTGTCTGTCCTGGATTGAGTAATAACGAACTTGTAGACAAACTTGCATGTTGTGCAAAGTTTCCTGATTTGAAAAGGTCAACGATATCCAAGCCGTCTCCTGTATTTGTTACATCTACAGTGAATGTAACTTCGCTTGAAGGGTATGCAGCAGGTAGGCTTGGGGCACTTGAGGATATGCTTACTTCGTATGTTTGTTTAACTACTAGGGTAAGCACCAAAGACTTGTTTACTGATGTGTTCCCTGCTGAGGTTGCTATGATTAATATGTTATGAGTGGCGTTTTGCATACCCATCGGAACGTTAATTCTTGCAAGAACAACTGTATAATCAGAACTGCTTGCCGAGACAGGGATTGTAACCTCTGTCGGTGTAACTGTTACCCACCATGCATTTGAGCCCGTACATGTGAATTTTATAGTGTCTGCACCATTTCCATAATTCCAAATCTTTATCTGGACATCGTAAGTCTGTCCTGAACTTACCTCAATCTGTTTTGTGGTTGTTCCATCTATATATTGTGCATCTACTTGATAAACTTGCTTAACTGTAAGAGTGTACTCTTTGGAGGTATTCACGCTCGGCTTGGAGAGAGATGTTACATTCACATATATTTTATAATTCCCTCCAGCGGCGTTCATATCTGCATTTATCATAAATGAAACTGTTGTTGAGTTTCCAGGCGAAATAGTTATCATCGTTGTAGTAATACTCGAAGATAACGCAGAAGGGAAGTCCCAAGAAATCTTGAATGTTTCTTCGCAATTACCCGTATTCTTCACAGTAATAGAGAAACCTGCACTTCCCCCAGGTAAAGTCGTATTTGTATATGACGAAGAGGATACTAACATGTTGTAAACCTTGCTTACATTTACTATAACTGACATGGTATCAACTACAGATTGCTCGGAACATGTGCCATTTATTAAGAATGCAACTTCACCTGGTGCTGCTCCTCCATCTACAGAAATGGTAAGAGTAACAGTGCTTGTTTGCAAGGGCTCGACATATATCTTGGATGGTGTTAAAGTTGGCGATAGCATAGGCGGATATCCGTATGGATAGAGGTTTATTTCTTCCAAGCCGTTGCCTAAATTCGTTACATTGAAAGAGACACTTATACTTCCACCTGGCGTAACATTAATAACGATAAGAGATTGAACTATATTGAATGAATGCACCTGCGTAACATTTACCCTTATGTTAAGCGTGCCATTTACAGAATTATTACCAACCGAGGTTACGATTATCTTTACATTGTGCCAGCCTACAAGCGAGTTTGCAGGTATGTTTATAGACAAAGTAACTGTTCTAACTTCGTATATTGCAACATTCGATATGTCAGAAACTGCGGAAATTGTCCAATTTGCCTCTGAAGTGGATATCGCAATTGTGTATGAATCTTGAATCGTACCCACATTCTCAAGATAGAAATTCACATTAAGAACACTCCATGGGTCTGCGGTATAGTTATATTCTGGCGTAATGTAGGTTAAGTTCACATGATAGGTTGGTTTTATTGTTGTCTTGAAGAATAGGGAATAAGACCTGTATTCATAGTTCTGTATGCTTATATTAGCAATTGTGGTAAATGTCTCTGGATTTGCACCTACTGGGATGCTAATGTTAAGATAATAATCATGATAGTAACCTGGTGCTCCAAATGCTGCAAACGCCGCAGGATTCGGATCTATGGGCACTGCCCATGATGAATATATCCCAGTGAAGTTTATCCATACAAACTCTCCTACATTCCCGAGATTTTCCACTCTGAACTTGTAACTTGTAATGGTTCCGGTATCTACCGCAGATTCGTTTACTCCTATGTACGATACCTTTATGTTGTGCACAGGTTTAACATGAATAACGAAACGTATGGTATCAGATGCTTTCGGCACCGCAGGGTCTCTATTCGAAGTTACTTTGATTGTAAAAGAATGTTCGGTTGGGCTTTCCGTGATTTGAATTGTTATGGTAATGTTAAATCTTGCGATTTCTGTTGGGTCTAAACTTATCGTTGAAGGAAGTCCGCTTACATACTGTGGATTGTCTCCGCCTGCTGTTAAGGTATAGACATCATCTGCAGTTCCTAAGTTTTCAATCATTAATTCAAAAGTAGTTACATTCCCTTGCTCCATATATAGATGAACGTCCTCATCAACTCCATAATAGGGCGCGATGTTTACATTATATATTAGAATCTCAGGCCCTTCTCTTAATGCGCTCTCCACATATTCTTGCCCATCGTATGCCTCAAATTTGTATGTGTGAGTTACAGCAGATAGTCCAGATATTGAATAATAGTAGTCTTTTCCATCTGCAAAGAATAAATCAGAAGAATTGGATGGTAGCATATTGTAAACATTAGTTCCGTCGAGAATAAGTCGAATATACACAGGGGCGGTATTATCCATATCTGTATATGTTACCGTATAGTTGAACACAGTTGAGATATTCCCTGAAGAAGGCGTAACTATTGAATTTGATAGTGTAGGTGCATGATTTACTCTCGGACCTGTAGAAATGACATTTACTACATCTATACTGTCGTTTACCATAACTCTATAGGTATGATAACCTGGAAGCATTATAGTAGTATATGAATACACTTTTCCATCAATTATATTAACATCTAATGGGTCTTCTTCTACCATCGGTATGCCTGTAGAATTGTCATCTATGTATAATTTTACTTCGTTAGGAAGTTGTCCATTAATATCGGTTACAGTAACTGTAAATTTGAAGTTTGTAGTACCTATACCATAACTTGGACTAACTGATGTGCTCAATGTAGGCAGTGCATTTACTCGTATTATCGAAGGTGCTGTTGCGCATCCTTCCTTACCATCTGAAGTTGCAAAATAATATTCAACATCGCCTGCATTTATGCTTGAACTGTAATAATACAATTTACCATCTGAGTAAACTTGGTCTGCAGGGTCAACTTCCTTCATCTCGTATGGAATTCCCCCAATATACACCCTTATGTAAACTGGATTAGTATTGTCGTTATCTCTGTAAGAAACTGAGAAGTTAAAAACGGTATCAGATGGATAAATCCCGCCTACTGCGTTCTTAGACGCTGTTAATGTTGCAAGCGAAAGTTGAGGTTTGTAGTTCACTATAGGATAATTCTGTAACGGAGGTTCTACTGCACTTTCTCCAATTGGGTTATCCTTTGCTCTAAATGTGAATGTATGGGCACCTTCTCCAAGCCCTGATGGAATGCTTGTTGTATTAAAGAAATACAACCTTCCCTCTTGAGGTGATGAGGAATTATATGGGTTCATAGCATATTGCACACCATCTATAACAACAAAGATTTCCATGGGAACATCGCCATCTGCATCTGTGTAAACTACGGTATAATTGTAGTTTGTAGCAGTTGTCCCCATAGTTGGTGTTACAGAGCCTAGCGTAAGAGTAGGCACATGGTTGACTATAGGACCATTCGATAGAGGAAGAGAAACAGTAAATTTGCCATCGCTTGCTGTGAAGTTGAATTGATAAGAACCAGGCGCAAGCGTTGTATTATAATAATATTTCCTTCCTGATTGAATGGGTGCTCCGTTATGCTCAGTAACAGGATAGACATTCTGGCCACTGCTCCCTTTTATCAATATAGTGAGGGTAGGAACATCGCCATCTGGGTCTTTGTAAACAACCTCGAATTTGTATAGGTCAGTTGATTTGCCTGGGCTTGGAGTAACCCCTGCAGACATAAGTTGAGGTGGGTCATTCACAACTGGACCTGAGATAGGTCCATATATATCGCTGTCAGTCCCATTAACTGCTTCAAATGAGAATATATGATTCCCAGAACTCAGGGTAGACATGTTATAGTATTGTTCTCCATTTGTATAATCACCATCTCTGTATATCTCATCTGCTGTCGGGTCAGGAAGCATCACATGTCCTGCATCCATATCTATTCTTACAATTATGGAAGTTGGTGGCTTGTTATTTGTATTGTAATAGAGTACAGTATATTTGAATATAGTACTGCTTGTTCCTTCATTCGGTGAAACTGCACCGTTGTTTAAATTAATAGCACCTGCATTTGCATTATTGCTGAAAATCAGCATCGCAATGATAAATCCGAGCATTATCGCGAAACCTGCCAATATAATTCGCACCCTATTCTCTATTTTCATCGTTATACCTCGGGTTACGAATGATACTACGTATCTATAAACCTTTTGGCAATTTGATATTCGATAGGTTGTTAGAATATATGCTCTCCTTTTACACTTTCAAGTTGTTAATCATACATATTAGAAAGGTAAGCCCTTGAATTTCTATATGTATATTTTGCATGCAAACAATCAATTATTTATTTCCCTGCAATTATGTCCATGTGATGAAACAGGAGATACTTCATCTTTTTAAATGCAGAGGCGCACTACTTCAACCCCAAGCCCTGAATTATATCCTGAGTTTATCTGACCCTATCAGAGAATCGAATAGAATGCTAAACAGCATGGAACAATGCCCTTTGTTTATTACTTTAGAAGATGTGTTGCAGTACACAAAGAATGCTTTTGCATCAGATGGAGGAACTTCCAGTTTAGAAAAGAGTGTAACTAAAAGCATAACTGAAATCATACCCTCAGAAAATGAAAGTGAAATTATTCTTGTAAAAGAGGGTAAGAAAGAGATTCAAAAATCAGAGGAATTAAGTAAAGTAGAAGAACTAAAATCAAGTGGAATCTCACCTCCATGGCATCCGATAGCAAAAGAATATTCTGTGCAATTTAAAAAAGGTAAAGACATCACTGGAAATTCTACATGTTCAGGCGATATAAAGGACTTTGTGCAATATTTTTGCGATAGATTTAATCAGATGAAGAAACTACTTAGAGTAAGAAGGGAATTAGCAGGCGCAGTGAAATTGGAAAGGGCAAAGAAGCAGACTGACAAGTTTGCGACAATATGTATAATCGCAGATATAAGGACCACAAAAAATGGGCACAGAATATTAGAAGTGGAAGACGATACAGATACCGCAACTGTTCTAATTAAAAAAGATAGTAAAAGTGCAAATCTTCCTCTGGTAAAAGATGAGGTTATTGGGATTATAGGTTCTCCAAGCCGACAGGGTTCAGGCACTTTTCATTCAGTAAGTCCTCAGAAAAGGTACAAAAATGAAGAAGGTTCTCTACTCTATGCTGATGAGATAATAGTTCCTGATGTGCCAAGAACGCATGAACCCCATTTCTCAAAAGAGCCCATTGCAGCTGCTTTTGTATCTGATATACATGTTGGTTCTAAAACATTTCTTGAAAAAGAGTTCGATAGATTTTTAAAATGGTTGAATGGTAAATTAGACTATGAGCGAGAACTTGCAGGCAAAATAAAATATCTTGTAATCCCGGGTGATGTAGTAGATGGTATAGGGGTATATCCCGGACAGTTAGATGAACTTCAGATAGTTGATGTTTTTTCCCAGTATGAGAAATTTGCAAGTTTGATGCAGAGCATCCCTGATTATATTCAGGTAATAATCCTGCCTGGAAACCACGATGTCGTTCGGCCTGCGGAACCGCAGCCTACTTTTCCGAATGAGATTGCAAAATTGTTTGACAAACGTTTTGTTCTTTTAGGGAATCCTGCAACCTTTTCAATACATGGAGTAGATGTTCTTGCCTACCATGGGAGATCATTTGACGATTTAATAATGGCAATACAAGGTCTTACCTATAATACACCAATCGATGCGATGAGAGAACTGCTAAGAATGCGTCATCTCGTTCCAATCTACGGTGAGAAAACGCCAATTGCCCCCGAGCATTCAGATATGCTTGTAATAGACCCAGTGCCTGATATCTTTGTAACAGGGCATGTTCACGATATAGGTACTGATTATTATAATGGTGTAACCATGATAAATGCCTCGGCTTGGCAGAGCCAAACTAGCTACCAGAAGATGCTTAACTTTAATCCTAACCCTTGTTATGTGCCTGTTGTCGATTTGCAGACTTTAAGGGTTATGAATTTGCTTAACTTTGCAAGATAAAGTCTAAAATGAAATTTACAAAGAACTAGAAATTAAATGACCTTTAACACAGGTTGACTTTCGTCAGAGATGTCAAGGTCAGGGGCAACTAGGGTCTCAGTTTTCTCTACACCTTTTACCTTATGGATTTCTCTTGCAACTGTAACTAGGAGTTTGTTCAGGTTGGGTCCTTCTAATCTTGCAATGATATCGCACCTTCCTGTAACAGAACTTACCTCTGACACACCCTCTATTTTTGCAATTGCATCTCTAACTTCTTCGACGGTCCCTGTTTTGCAGTTGATAAGCACATATATCTTGTTCATAAATACACCCATCCCTTTATCAACAAAACAAATAATAAATGTTATCCAAAGGATGTTACAAACAAAAAATATTCTTGCACGATGGAGAGGCAATTTTGGTAACTTTTTCTGAGATTTTATTTGCTATAACAAATGAACAGGGTAGATAAAAATAGAAAGGATAACATAAAAGTTAAAAATTTAGCATACTAAATATGAATGATAATGTGGTGGCAAAATGTAAATTTTATGACCAAAATATTAACATATTTAAGAAAAATTTGCAATGAAAAATGAGCAGAGTGGAGAAAATTTAAATAGGGGGCATATCAATATCTATCATTAGGCAGTATGCCAGGCATACAGCCATGTGAGGGAAGAATATGGTAATGGAGCAGATTTCTGTGGAGGCAGCAAGAAAGATTGCAGAGAAAAAGGGACTAAAACCAGCAAGAGTGAAAGGGACGAATGGACTGCAGTTTACAACGGGAAACAACCAAAGGCTCGAAGTGATTGATTGGAATATGTTTTCCGAGATACTTAAGAAGAGGAATTTGGCAGTGTATGAGTCTGGAGGATGGATGAAAATAATGAAGAAAAAGTAATACTTCTTTACATTATTTTAAAGTTTATTTGTTTTATAGATTATGTTGTATTATCCGCAAATTATTTTGCGTAAGTATTTTAAGAGAGAAATATTTGGAGCATGAAACTTGAGTACATAGTTGCGGATGTGCTCGTGCATGTGTGGTTCAACGCAGGTAGGAAAATGCCTATGAAATAAATTGGAGATAAAGATAGGAAACAACAAATTCAGGAGATTCTAAGGGATGAGAATATGGCAAAAGAAAGATGGGAATTTAAAACATTGGAAGAATTTGTACATTGATATTACACTGGTATAACTGTATCAGACCTCACTCTGAAAAAACGTTCTACAATAAACTCACAGACATCTTGGCAATTACATGAAGATACTTGAACAATTCCTTTGTGATTCTCAGAAGGTGGGGAGATGACCAAACGAAACAATTACAGGGTACTACAGTTAGGCAAGGTACTACGAAATGTTGATAATCCAAGAAGGTCTTTTAGCACTCGGTGGAATTATGAGCCGCATTAAGATTCTACTTGCAATTATTCTTGCGATTTCTATCTCAACTCAAATTTACTTTGGAAATTTCAATATGCATAAAGAAGATTCACAAACACAAATCTATACTGTAGTTCAAGATAGCAAAAGAATAGCAAAGGAGATTCTACCTAACAAAGAAATTCCCTGGCCCATGTTTGGGAGAGATGCGATACATAGCAGTCTTGGAGATAGCACCGGCTTGGGCATCATTTCGCCGAAAATTACATACGATAATGGTATGTCAGTAACTTCTATGGCTACAACCATAGGAAACTTCTCTAAAAATATCGAACTTTCAGGAATATCTTCCTACGATAGAGAAGGAATCAGCGCGGTTTATTCTCTTGGGTTTAGTGTAAATATTACAGAAATATCAAGTTGGAAAACTATCTGGCAATGTAACTTATCTACGATAGTGCGTGCCACTCCTTCGATAGCAGACCTTGATGGTAATGGTAAATTAGATATTGTGGTTGCGTGCACAAATGGAAGTGTATTTGCGTATACTCCGAAAATAAAATATGAAGGAAATGGGAATTATTCTTGGAATTCTACGAATAACGAAACAGAGTATATTTGGCATGTTCAACTTGATTCGCCAGTAACCTACTCATCTCCTACTTTATATGATGTTAATGGCGACTCAAAGTTAGATGTGATTATTGGGGCAGGTTCAAGAATTTATGCTCTTAATGGCTCTACCGGAAGTGAATTATGGAGATGCAATTTAAATGGTGATGTAAGAAGCACCCCTGCACCTCTAAAATATACTGAAACAACAAATTGGACGATTGCAACTTCGTATAACACAACATCCTCGACTTATTATGCATATTGGATAAATTCTTTAGGTCTTGTCGCACAACAGAAATCTTACGTTATCTCAGGCTCGCTTTTTGTTCCTGTTAATATAGCAAGTATACCATTTCCTTCACCCTCAATTGTTAATCTTATCAACGAAACAGGTGAACAAGTCCCCGAGGTTGTTATCGCAGTCCCCTTCGAAACTGGAATCGGAAGAGTTTATGTTTATTATGCAAAGAATTACACTCTAGCCTGGGAATATTCTACATATCAGAACGAGCAGTTTTACAGCACACCTTCATGGGGCGATTTAGATAACGATGGTTCAACTGAACTTGTGGTAATTACCTCGTATATCCCACTCATTAACAACCATAACTTTAATGTTTACGTTCTTAAAGGGAATGGTAGTTTGTTATGGAGTTATGTATCACCACTTGCATACAGCCAATATGTGGAATCCACTCCTGCTTTGATAGATTTTGACGAAGATTCCAAGCCTGATATATTGGTTCCATGCGTAAACGGCTTGGTAGTTGCTTTAAGCGGCTTGGATGGAAAAGTGTTATGGTCGCTCTCTCTTGGAGGTGTTCGAACGCTTGTCTCCTCATCACCTGCAGTAGGCGATTTTACAAACGACGGGTTTGTTGATATCGTTCTTGATGGCGCTCTGATTACTCACAAGATAATCGATTTGCAAATAGGTCCTATCGATGTAACCCCAAGCCCGGTAAACGAGTTCGATACAGTTATGATAAATGCAATCGTTATGAATGTCGGAGATGTGCGGATTTCGAATATAAATGTATCTTTTTACGATGGGGAAAATGAAATAGGGAATTATACCATCCAATCGCTCGAGCCAGGGCTATCTACAAGTGCACAATGCGAATGGGTTGCCATCGGTGGAGGGATACATAACATTACGGTTAAAATCGACCCAAAGAATGAGATTAAAGAAAATTCTAAAGAGAATAACAACGCATCAATAACTCTTCTTGTAAATTCGCATTTCGGCGTCTCTTTGTCGACATCTCCCTCTACCTACGTAGTAAATCCAGGTGTGTTAGTGCAGGCATCTATCCAAGTTTCAAATACAGGCGATGTAAACGACACATACAACCTTACCATAACAGGCTTGCCTACTTCTTGGAGCGCTACTCTATCTGCCAATTCTATCACACTTACACCACAGAATACAGGTTCTGTAATCCTTAGCATAACAATACCTTCTGATGCATCTGCGGTATCTCAGGTCATAAACATTACCGCACGTTCCCAGAATAACACTAACTGCGCCTCAACCATCTCTATAACTATCATCGTGCGAGACCAATTTTCAATTGAACTTACACCTACTTTTCAGAGTTTCGTAACCTTTGCAGGCAAATCTTCTTCTCATAAATTCAATTTCACTGTTAAAAACGCAGGAAATGCACAAGATACTATCAATCTAGCAGTCTCGAATATCCACATACCAAGCCAGGGATGGAACTTACACTTGCCTGCAAACTCTCTGATATTGGTAGCAGGGGGTTCTGCGAATGTTACTCTAACTGTCGATTGTCCTTCGAATACGAACGATGGAGACTACGCAGAGTTTCTAATTAATGCAACATCCTCAAACGACCCTACAAAGAATGCGTCTGCAATATTACGAATAGAAACAGTTCTTCCTGACCTTACGCTAAGGAACCTTACATTCTATCGAGCAGACGGAATGCAGATAAATTCAGGCAAACATCTTGTTGCAGGCGAAGAGGCAACTATTTCTTTTGAAGTAGGTAATGAGAGAAATGCTCTCACTCTTGACGATGTCATGGTAAGAGTATCGATTAACGATACTACACTTGTAACCTTAGCGATTGGGACGATTAACTCTTACGAGTTCAAACAAACAACAGTCCCCTGGCATCCTAATTCGGAAGGAGATTATTATATCAGTGTAATTGCCGACCCCTTGAACAATATAGTTGAATACAACGAAACAAACAACGAAATAAACACTTCTTTGTATGTTAAGGATAAATCTTCGAATGGAATACCATTCTATATCTTTGGCTTGGTAAAATATCCCAACGGTATAGACCCCGCAATTGATTGTAATGTAAACTTAACAAATCTACGTACGAACGAGGAACTTTCAACAACAACAGACCAAAATGGATACTATATATTCAATCTAAGCAACTTTGCAAACTCTTATCAGGATGGCGATTTGGTAAAAGTATTTGCATTAAAAGACAAGATGTGCGCAGAAAGAATCGTCCTCGTATATTCAGAAGATTTGCAAACAAGAATAGACCTTCTTTTAGCACCAATTGATAGTTATTCATTCTACTTTTCAGGCAATTTATCTTATTCCACCGTAACAGGTTCAGTTCTTGCAGAACTCAAAGTTACAAATAACTGCACAAAGGTAAACATCATAGAGATTTCCGCATCCCCTCTTGACAGTACTTGGACCGTGCAAATCTCAGAAACCAAAACATTCGATTCCAATACTAAAAATACAATTACAATGCTAGTCGAAGGAAAATCAACCAAGATGTTCTACATTCGAGTGCTCGTTCCACAACACACAATCGGAGGAACAACTCAACCAATCATGATTTCGGCATTTTCTCTTAACGACACTCTCGAAACGAATACCTTCACCATAGAGATAAAAGTAGAACAATTCTATTCTATAAAGAGCTCTTTTGCAAATCTACCTCAAAGAGATTTCTTCCTCCCCGGAGAAAGTTTCACATGTTCTGCAAATGTATCAAATGAGGGTAACGTCCTTGATTCTTTCTCTTTGTCGCTTGCCTATCCTACATCTTGGAACGCTGCCTTCGAGCCTTCCTTAGCTTCTATTACCCTTCCCCCATTCTCATACGAACTTGTTACAATTACAATCACGATTTCTCCCACTGCCTCATGCCCTTCGACAGGTATAGTTTCAATCACAGCCACATCTGAAACTAACGAAAGTGTATCTTCAACCTCATCGATTACTGTTCGAGTAGATGCGAAAAGATTTGGTGTATATCTCGGTTTGCAAACAGGCGAGAGCAGTTCAAAGAGCGCACTCCCTGGCGAAAAGTTGACTTTTAACCTCCTAATCGAGAATACAGGCAATTGGGTTGATATATTCTCTATATCAGTATCAGGGGCATCATCTTGGACTTATGAATTCACATCTGAAGGAAAGGCAATAGACCCCTCAAGAATAAATCTATCTGCAGGTGCAAACAAAACTTTGCAATTCTCTATAACCCCACCAAACTACTTAGATTCAGAGAAGGCAGTTTCAACCATCGTATTAACTGCATCATCTCAATCTGACGTAACAAAATCGAGCATTTTGTATCTAACCGCATCTGTAAAGGCAGACCTTGACCTTGCTATTTTCGGTATAAACACCGGAAACTCCCTTCTCCAGGAAAACAAAACGATAACTATTTACGCTCAGATTAGCACCGCTGAATTTCGTGTATATGGCGCTAAGGTCGAACTATACGTCGATGGTTTATACATTACCGAACGCACCATAGATATACCTGAAAGTTCAGTTTTACAAACATACAATATCTCACTTGATTGGCGTGCCGAAAGGGGAACACACAAACTTAGACTCAAACTCGTGCTCGGTGAGAAAATAGACGACCCATCTAACTTAAACAACATTGCAGAAATGACAGTCGTTATCAAAGGTAAAAGCATTAAAGAACCAACCAAAGAAGACTTCTCGGGCGTGCTCTATGCGCTCATCGCTATTGTAATAATTTGCATTGCCCTCTACTTCTTAAAAAGAGAAAAGCCAAAGAAAAAAGTTGTTACAAAAAGAAAGGACAAGGAAAAAACAATAGAAAAAGAACGCAAAATAAAGCCAAAAGACCCAACCGGAGGTCTTACCGGCTTGGAGAAATTGTAGATGTAAAAATTGTAGATGTAAGATTTGTATATTATATTTACATTTCTTACATTTTTATTATCACATTTTTATCTATTTTAAAAACTTAAAATTAAGATTTGAAAAGCAAATTAAAAAGGATATCATAAGGTTCTACCGCATTTGCATACTCCTTTTCTACCTGCACATGTGATATGATGCACCAAGCCGCAACTGCATCTGAATATAGCAACTCCTTGTTTGATTGCTCCATTGCATGTCGCACAAGTCTCTGTCTTTAAGGCTTTTGTCTTCTCTTTTTCAACCTCTCGCATATTTGTTACATCTAGTCTCTTCCCACATATGCATTTTTCAGCATCACGGGCGCATGCAATATGATACTTCGCACCACATGAACATTCGACAACAGGCCCTTTTTTAACCTTCCCCTTGCATCCTGGGCATGTTTCATACTCAGGCTCTGCCTTCTTTTCTTCTTTTTTCTCTTGAGCAATCTTCTTTAACTCACTTCGTTTGGGAAGCGTATGCCCGCAATCGCATACCTTTCTTCGTTCTGCACAGATATCATGATAAACTGTGCCACATACACATTTCACTGCGACCAAGCCTGGTTTGATTAGACCTCTGCAATTGTAGCAGAATTGTGGCACTCCCGAAACAGATAAAGAATGCGAATAAGAAGGTACCTCTTTAGCAACAGGTATTGCATGAGGAACCGATACGCTCTCTGAACCAAAATACTGTCCTGCCACAGAGATTCCAGAATATGATGGATTTATCTTTACCCCATCACCAAAATATTGAGAGGCATACACATTCTGAGAATAGGGGTCAACAAAAGATTGAGGCAACTGTTGGTATGCTGATTTTTGGTATGAGGCTGGTTGCCCATGAGGTTGTTGCCACTGTGGGAATGACGGCGGTTCATTATCAAGAGAGATTATTATAACCTGTGCATTCTCTCTTTTCTTTTTATCATTCTGCACTTTTGCAAAAGCAAATATCGCAAACAAGATTACAACAAAGAGAAGTATCAATGCTATGTTAAGAGATGAGTCCTCGCTCTGAGCAACGTTTTTCACGTTGAAGTTTAACTCCACTATCTCTGAGAAAGTTACCCCATCGGTCGCACGCACTCTTATTGTATGATTGCCGTTTTTAAGTGATAAAGTATTCAATTTTACTGACCAATATTCTGTACCATAAGCAAGAGCCCAATCCTTTTTATCGAGTATATAATGAACTTCTTGGATTGAGGAGTTCTCAACTGAAGATACCCCCGTTATTGTAATCTTCCCTGATGCGCTTTTCCCTCCAAAATCTGTAGTTATCTCACATCTTACAGTATTTACGAGAATACCATCTGAATATTCGGGCACACATTTATTGCCTGCTCCATCAACTGCCTGCACTGATATGTAATAAGTTTCGCCATTTTTTGCACGTTTCAATTCGATAGAAGTGTTTGTAGTCTGCCTGTTTGATATGACGTTATTCCCTCCTTCAGTTGTCCCCACACAAACCGTGTATCCCACTATCCCCGAAACTTCATCTGTCGCATTCCAAGAAAATACAATTGTGCCTACATTTGATACTTCTCCACCATCAT
>Ga0123519_10004489_pt1 | contig 22616 bp, 16 predicted proteins | sample YelNatPaOPRAMG02_FD_87396 | JGI IMG/M metagenome (GOLD analysis project Ga0123519, IMG submission 87396) | Hot spring microbial communities from Yellowstone National Park - Yellowstone National Park OP-RAMG-02 (version 2) | ecosystem: Environmental > Aquatic > Thermal springs > Hot (42-90C) ...
CCGCAGAAGCGACAGCGCGCCGGCTCCTCGTGGCTGCGGGGCACCGAGGCCCGCTGCAGGTCGCGGCGCATGCGGGAGAGCGTCTCCAGCACAGCCTGGCGGAGGGCCGGCCCATAGGGGATGCGAAAGGTCTGCTCGCGGTAGCGCAATAGGCCGTATTCGGGGGGGATGCCCGTGGTCTCTTCCACCAGGAGGCAATAGGCGGCGAGCTGCAACACGTCGGCGTCGTAAGGCTCGGGGGCGCGGCGGCTCGGCTTGACCTCCACGGGGATGATCTGCCGGCCCACCTGCATGAGGTAGTCGGGCTTGCCCGCCAGGCCCAGGCGCGGCGCGTAGAGGGGTTTGCAGGGCTTCCAGCGGCCCATATCGGCGTAGACCACCCGCCCCTTGGGCAGGCCGCTCTGGCTCCAGGCCCGGCGGGCGCGCCACCAGAGGATCAAGGCGCCCAGCAGGGCCAGGACCAGCCCCAAAGCCAGGGCTACTTGCGCAGCGCCCATTTCCAGTACGCGAGGTGGGGGTCGGAGATGGTGATGGGGACCCCCTCAGGCCCCCAGGAGGTGAACCACTTGGCCTCCTCCGGGGCGATGCGAATGCAGCCATGCGAGGCCGGGCGCACCCCCAGGGCGTCGCGATCCTGGTAGAACTTGTAGCCGTTCTTGAGGGTGTAGGGCAGGCTGTGGATGAGGATGCCCCCATCGTGGTCAAAGAGGTACCAGGCGTCGTCGGCGTAAACGTCAAAGGCGAAGAAGGTGCCCACGTAATAGCCGATCTTGCCGCTCCAGGCGGGGGTATACGTGGCCTCCTCGGGGAGGCCCGTGCTGCAAGGAATATCGCGCACCAGCTCGCCCCGCTCAAAGACGTACATGTGCTGCGCGAGCTGATCCACATAGACATAGCGCTCCAGGTCGGGCCGCGTGTTGAAGGGGAAGGGCGTCACCGTGGGCGTGGCGGAAGGGGTGGGCGAAAGGGTCGCCGTCGGCGTGGCCGTGGGCGAGGGCTGGCGAGTGCGCGTGGGCGTATCGCTCGGCGTGAGGGTCGAGGTCAGGGTGGCCGTCGGCGTGGGGGGGATGGCCGTGTGGCTGGGCGTCGCGCTGGGCGCAAGCGGCGGCTCGGAAGTCGCCAGGGCCTGGCGCTCGGCGGCCGGGGGCGCGAAGGACAAGGCCAAGATGGTGATCAAGCTCAGGGCCAGGATCAGGCCCCATTCCCTGCGGGTCATGGCTGCTCCCGATGGATTGGTTCCCCTAGTATAGGCCATTCGGCCATTCTTACAATTTTTCCATCATCGCGTAGAGCATGACCCCGGCGGCCACGGCCAGGTTGAGGGAGGTAGCTCGCCCGCGCATGGGCAGGCGGATGACCCGCTGGCAGCAGGCGGCCTGTTCCGGCGTCAACCCCTCGCGCTCGCTGCCCAGGAGGAGGATCGCCGGGCGCTCGTAGCGGGCAACCTCGGTATAGAGCGTATCGCCGTGGGCCGAGGTGCCGTAGATGTGATAGCCCTGCGCCCTGGCCCAGGAGGCGAAGCGCTCAAAGGTGGTCATGACCGGCGGATGCCAGAAGATCGTGCCCATGCTGGCGCGCACGGATTTGGGGTGGTAGGGGTCGGCGCTCGGCTCGATCAACACGAGCGCGTCGGCTCCTACGGCGTCCATGGTGCGCAGGATGGTGCCGATGTTGCCCGGATCCTGTGGCGAGACCACGGCCACCACCCAGGGGGCATTCTGGGCCGTCAGGTCGTCCAGGGTCACCTGAGGGCGGCGGACGACGGCGATGATCCCCTGGGGGTTCTCCTTATCCGCTAGCGATTCCAAGACCTCCGCGGAGACGGCGTAAACCGGCAGGCCCTTGGCCTGCTGGGCCTGGATCAGCCGCCGGGCGTAATCGCTGGTGAGGCGTTCGGGGGCGTAGCAGAGGTAAGCCAATGAGGCCCCGGACTCAACGGCCTCGCCCACCGGGCGAATGCCCTCCACGAGGAAGAGGCCGCTCTCCTCGCGGGCCTTGCGCTGGCGCAAGGCGCGGATGCGCTTGATATGGGGATTATGAGGGCTGGTTAGGTTCAGGGCATTCATATAGGTTGAACATCCTCACAAACTCATCCCGGGCGAGGGCACCCAAAACGGCGAAAGGGCGCCGCCATCCATTATAAGCATACTTCAGCTCCTCCCTCAGGGCAATCGCCCGAGCGGGCGAGTCCCTAGGGGTTGACCAACACGAACTGGTAGGCCGTGCGATCCAGGGTAGCCAGTTGTGCCCCGCGCACCTCCGCGCCGATCACCAGGAGCCAGGTATCTCCCAATTCCTCAGGGGGTATCCGGTCGCAGATCGTGCAGCCGGAGGCCGTCGCCCGGGGCGAGTTCCCCTGGCCCCGCCCCCAACGGGCCTGGCGATGCGTCACCGCCTCCGAGCGAACCAGCGTGCTCCAGAGGATATAGCTGAGGCTCGGCCCCACCTTGCCGCGCACCTGGGCGCAGACGGCCAAAGAGCCGTCCGGGTTCAGCCCGGCGTAGAGGGCGAGCAGGTCGCCCGCGGCGACGGCCTGGCGCACGATGAAATCCCCCGCCGGGTCCCGTTGGATGGGTTCAACGGGCTCGCCCTCCAGGTCCTCCCAGGCCGCCACGTCCGGCGAGGCGTTCGTCGCCAGGCGAGGGAGGACGGGCATCTCCAGGCGGGCGAAGAGCTCATTTTGGCGCACAAAGCGCTCCAGCAAGCCTCGCAGGAGAGGGAGCTGGCTCCGGTAGGCTTGGATCACCTCCCATTTGCGGCTGACCTCCTCGGCGCTCAGGCTCAGGCGCAGCCAATGGGGGTTTGCGTGTAGCAGGGCAGCAGGTGGGATCAAGACCTGCCTTGGCTGCAATCCCTTGGGCATGGGGAAATCGGGACGGTGCACCAGGTAGGCATAGGCCTCGGGCCGATAGCCGGGGTCGGCGCGCTGGGTCCGGGCTAAGGCTAGGCGGGCGAAGAGGCTCAGGCCCCAATGATCCGGGTGCACGTCGTTGGGATGAGGGTAAATCACCAGGTCCGGCCGGTAGGCCCTCAGGATCGCTTCCAGGTCCGCCAATAGGTCCTCGCCGGCATAGACGGCCCGGGGATTATAGGTGCGCGGATAGGGGCTGTGCGTGGCCCCGTTGTAGGGCGAACGATAGGGAGCAGCCCTGCTCCAGTGCTCCTGCCACAGGGCGGGCAGGCCCCGATCGGGGTAGCCGAGGAAGATCACCTGTTCAGGGCCGACGCCGAGCAGCTTGAGGGCGTTCAGCGACTCTTGCTGGCGCGCGATGCCCATGCGGATGTAATCCGCATGGGTGGGGAAGGCGCGGCGAAACTCGGCCATCGTGGCAAAGATAAAGCCATCGCCGTTGGTGGCGATGACCACGCGCACCTCCATCCCCGCCCTGAGGGCTTGGGTGATCAGCCCGGCAGAAGAAAGGGCCTCATCGTCACAATGCGGAGCCAGGATGAGGAGCCGCTGCCGGCCGGCCAGGTCCAGCTCATCTAGATCGGCCAAAGACAAAGGAAGGGGGTTTTTGCCGCGCACGCGCATCAACAAAAAGAAAAGCGACGCGGCGAGCAGCACCCCGCTGAGCAGCCTGCGCCGGGGTTTCAGGGGACGCCTTCCGGCAGATCTTGCTCGGGGCAAGGGCCTCAGCCCTCCTTGATGCGGGTATTCGGGAGGACACCCAAGTATACGCTTGTCGGCGCAGGCGAGCAATTCGGTCCCATCCGTCCGGCGGCGGGTAGGTCCGATCGGCCTCTTCGGCGCAGCAGGCGAACGGGGGCCTCATACGGCTTCCGGAGGCCAAAAGCGTAACCCCCTTTTCGACCTTACGTCATTCTCTGTAGCGACAAGAAACCTTCGCGGATGATGGCTGCCATGCGCTTACGGCGCTCTTCTAAAAATTCAGGGTAAGGTTTTTTGTACCATCGTTCCGGCAAAGCGTGCATCCGATACATCAAATCAAGCTCCGAAGGCGAAAATCGCCGTTCCAGGGCAGGCGCATATTCCTCTGGGGACCGATCGCTAATGTCCAGGTTATCTTTCCATTCAACCAGCGCGTAATTGGCAACCTGATTTATGTCGCGGCGCTCCTGAATTCCAATCTTCTGGAGATATTTCCGCGGGAAGAGATGATGCCGCTCTAGAGCCGATTTGTGAGCCTGGCTGGTTGGACTCAACAATTCCTTGACTTTCATCTTCGAGTACAGGACGGGAGCGTCGAGAATACATAATGCGGCGTAAAAAGCCAATTGTGTCGGACTCTGGGCAGAGGCCGTAGCAAGTTCGTTGGATAGCGTGACCTCCCAATAGTCCCGCGTCAACACCGCCGCGATCTGTTGTTTCAGGGTACTGATGAATTCGTGCGGCGTGGAAAGGCCACGCAGCAAGGCCAGATCTTGATCCATGCGCGACTCGGGGGAATCGGTGTAACGCCCTGTAAGGGAGGCCATAAAGAACCACTGGGCCATGATCTCCCTCAAGGCGAAGGAATCCACATGAAAGTCCCGTTTGCCAATTAGCCATAGAGCGTAAGTGTACACGACGGCCGTTTGAGATGAAATCATCCCCGGATGGACGTAACCACTTCGTGCGAGAACCTTGAAAAAGTCGTGCCAGTTCTGTAGGTTGAGCACCTCTGCCTGGGCACGGCGCAAAATGTCAAATTGCTCATCCCGCCGCTGGGTAGAGAATTCCCCTGTTTGCAAATCTTTCCCTCGCAGGAGAGAGTAAACATGTTCCAGGCGCGCCCGACGAAATCCCAGCGCCACACTGACGCGCAGCAACTGGTCGGGTGCAGGTTGAAGATAAGGGGTGTAAGGAGATGGTTTATTGTCCTGGCGAGGCGCTTTTGCCGCACGGCAAAAACTCTCTAATTCTTTGCGCCCCTCATCCCAGAATACGGACATCAGCGTGAGGATAAAATCGGCCTGATTCAGAGGCGTGCCGCGGCTGTTGATGCGTACAAAGATCTCGGCCACCTGCTCTTCGGTTACGCTGGACGAGACTTCCAACGCGGTGAGAGGGTACTTCTTTAGGTCAACCACGCGGTCAATGGCCTCGTAGACCCGTTCGCGTTCTTGTTCCGACAGGTGATATCTCTCTTCAAGGCGTTCGATGAACTTGTTGACGAAGGTGAGCAAATTCGTAGAGGGTTGCCATAATACGCTGATGTCCGCCAGCCAGATTGGATCGCGCTCAATAGCCGAGTTGGTCACTTCAAAACGCTGCTCCAGCGGGTGAAAAGCCAGGCGAAGGCGGGATGGACGAAAATTCTCGTCTACGATGGGCACTCCTCTCATCACAGCGTAAAGGGAGGTAAGTCGCTGCTGTCCATCCACAATCAGCAGAATGGGGGCTTTTTGTTTCCCATCGGTGCCAATGGTGCGATGTTCGCCGGGAAGGCCATTTTCCCAAAAAAGCAGGTAGCCAATGGGGAAACCGCGATACATCGAGTCAAACAAATCGCGCACCTTGGTCGTGTTCCAGACAAAAGGCCGCTGAATATCGGGCAAGCCGATGTTGCCCATTTCAATATCTTCCAGCAGCTTGTTGACGGTGTAATCCACTTTTTTGAAAAGCACTTCCGCCATTGAGACCCCCTGATCTTATCATACAGCTCTTCTCAAGTAAGATTGAATATATAATCTGAACTAAAACTACGCCCCCTGTCAAGGTCCGCGCGCCTTTTCGTTGACAAAATCCCCGTTCTATGTTATCAAAGCCCGGCCGACAACGCTTCACGGGAGGCGAGGATGGGCGAACGCGTGCGTCTGGGTATCGTGGCCGTGGCCAGTCCCTTGGAAGTGGGCGCCGGCGAGGCCCCGGCCCTACAGGAGCGCCTGCGGGCGGCCCTCGCGGGCCTTGGGCCGGAGCGCTTGGAGCTCGTCCCCTTCGGATCCCCGGTGGTGGACCCCGATTCGGCGGTGGCCGCGGGGCGCTTTTTCTACGCGCAGCGCGTGGACGCACTCTGTGCGGTCGCGGCCTCGTGGTTTGAGGATTACCTGCTGGTGGACCTCCTGGAGGAGTGCCCCGTGCCCCTGATCGCCTGGGCGCGGCCGGGGATGGAGACCGGCTCGCTCTGCGGCATGCAGCAGCTCGGCTTCATGCTCAAGGCCCTAGGATTCCCCTATTGCTTCCTCTTTGAGGAGCTGGAGGCCCCCCAGGCCCTGCAGCGGGCTTGGCGCTACGCCCTGGCCGCGGCGGTGAAGCGCCAGTTGCGCCGCGCCCGCCTGGGCTTTATGGGCCACCGTGTGGAGGGGATGACCGAGACCACCGGCCACGAGCTGGCGATGAAAAGGGTCTTTGGCCCGCGCATCGTGGGCCTTGATACGGCCCAGTTCCTGGAGCGCGCCGCCAAGGTGCCCGCCGAGGCGGCTTCCGCGCGCTGGGAGGCGCTCAAGGGCCAGGTGGGGAGCGTGCGGGTGCCCGATGAGGCGGGGCTTGAATCCCTGCGCTTTTACCTGGCCTTGAAGGAGCTCATCGCCCAAGGGGGGCTGGCCGCCGTGGCCATCGGCTGCTATCCTCACCTGATGGGCAAGGTCTGCCTGGCCGCCTCGCTCCTGGGCGAGGAGGGCGTGCCCATCGCCTGCGAGGGGGATATCAACGGCGCCCTGGGGATGTTGCTCCTCACCCGGCTCACGGGCCAGCCGGTGCACAATACCGACCTCTTGGACCCCATCCCGGCCCATAACAGCATCGTCTTCTCCCATTGCGGCTCCGGGGGGTTCTCGCTGGCCAGCAGCCCCGCGGCGATCACCCTGGCCCCCGTGCGCCTGATGGATCGCGGGCTATGCTGCCTCTTCACCGCCCGGCCGGGGCCCTGCACGTTGCTCAACATCGTGCCCACGATGGCCGGCTACAAGCTGGCCGCGCTTTACGGCGTCGCCCTGGAGACGACGATGGTCTTCCCCGGCAACCCCTTGGAGGTGCGCTTCCTGGCGGATTACAGGCAGATCCTGGACTGGGTCGTGGAGAACGGCCTGGGCCACCATTGGATGGCCGCCTACGGCGACCTGCGCCCGCTCCTCGCCGACTTGGCGGGGCTGATCGGCTGCGAGCTAGTGTGCCAAGCGTAGAGACCCGCGCTTGCAGTGCACCATCGGGGGACTTGCAGGGGTTTTTCCCCCGCCTCGGCGGTGGATCGCCCATTTTCCTATGGAATCATCAGGGCATCCCGGCGCCCGATGGCGCGCTTGCCCCCTTTAGCCGGCGGAGACGCTGCGCTTGCGCGTCATCTTGACCAGGGTGACACAATTGCCATCGGGGGTGTTGGGCTCGTAGACGACGCTATCCATCAACTGGCGGATGAGGTAGACGCCGTAGCCGTGGCTCCTGAGGCGCTGGAAATCGGGCGGGGAGATGGCCGAAGGGTCAAAGCTGAGTCCCCAATCGCGGATCTGGACGACCAGGCGATCCGGCCACAGCTCGAAGGTCAAACGCACGCGCCCCGAGGGGTCCTCCTTATAGGCGTGGGTGATCACGTTATCCACGGCCTCGTCCACCGCCAACTGGACGTTGTAATAGGCCATGACGGGCATATCGCGGATATAGCCGCATAGCTCCTTGATCGCCGCACCGATCAAGCTCAAGTACTTGCGATCCGCAGGCACCTCCAGTTGGACGCGCTCAGGCTCCATCATCCCCTCACTTTGCCAGCTTGGCTTTCCCCGGAATCATTCTATCACAGAACAACCAAGGCGACAAGCGAGCTGCGCGAATGGCCGTGGATAACCGAAGGCCAGACGCATCAGGCCCAGGCGATGTACCCCAACCTTTGGAGGAAGCGGAAGTAGGCCACCAAGTCTATCTCCGTCCGGCCCAACTCCAGCTCCACCAGGCGCTGGATCTCCCCGATCGTGCGCCGGCCATCGGCCCAGAAGAGGGCGAAGGTGAGCACGGGGGACCACATGGGGTTTTCACCCCGGGTCACGCGGGCGAACTCGGCGCGCTCCTCCTTGGGGATGGTGCACAGGGTCAGGAGGCCGGGGATCAGGCGGCGGGGGATCAGCTCCTGGCCCTCCACGGGCGGCCGGCGCCTCTCCGGCCCGGCGAGCGACCAGCCTCTCCTCTGGGCCTCGCGCTTGGCGGCCCTCTGGAGCTCCTCCAGGCGGAAGGCGGCGGCGCGCTCCAGCTCCAGGGATTGCTCCTCCAGCGCTCTGAGGGTCTCCGGCGTGTCATCCACCCGCCTGACCGAGCCGATGGCCGCGAGGCCGCGCTCCTTCAGGTAAACGAGGCGCTCGTGGGCCTCCTGCCAGGCCGCGTTGAGCGCCTCGGCGCTCTCCTGGGCGGCCAGGCCGCCCAGAGCCTCCTTCGCTGCCGCGCCGATCCGCTCCTGCCAGAGCTCGCGCACGCCCTTGGCCAGCCCGGGGGCCTCGGCCGCGCCAGCGTTGGCCAGGGTGTAGAGGTAGGTGGCGGCGAAGATGCCCTCCAAGCGCAGGCCCTCGGGGTCGATCTTGTCCATCTCGTCCAAGGAGGTATGGTGGAAGCGCGAGGGCCACTCGCTGAAGAGGGGCATGGGCACGTCAAAGGTGGGGTCCTCAAAGATGGTGTGGTCGGTGCCCCCGGCCCAGGGGACCACGGCGCACGCATAGCCCTCGTGGGGGTTCAAGCAGGCGCGGGCCACCTCCGCGGCCAGGTAATCGGTGTAGGAGGCCTGGCAATGGGGGTTCAAGACCACCTTGGGCGCCCCGCCGGTCAAGCGGCACTTGGCCCCCAGGCCATCCAAGCACAGCCCGGCCAGGACGTTCTTCCGGCCATGGATGCGCTGCACCGCCCAGGGGATGGAGCCGTAGCATTCCCAAGAGACCATGAAGCGGATGGAGCGCTTCGGGCGGGGGAGCGCGCCCGTGGCGATGAGCCGCCGGAGCGTCCGCGCCGTCTCCAAGACCGTGGCGCAGCCCGAGGCGTTATCCTCCGCGCCGTACTCGTAAGAATGGGCGTAAACTAGCACCTCCTCTTGGCCCTCGCCGCGAAGGATCCCCGTGGGCAGGGTGAAGGAGCCCTCATAGAGGCAGCTCTCCACCACCGCGCGCACCAGCACCCGTTCGCCCCCGGCGAGCAGGCGCTCCAGGTAGCGCCCCTGCTCCCGCGTCAGCGAAAAGCCCCAGATGGGCGTATCGCCCTTGAGGAAACCCCAGCCGTGGTAATCCACCCAGGCGTTCATCCAGCAGACGCCATCGGCCAGCTCGGCCTCCTCGCGGGCGGGGTGATCGGTGAGCAGGCCCACGGCCCCGTGGCGCGCGGCCAGCCCACGCACTTGATAGTATGCCTGGTGGGTGAAGACGACCTTGCCGCGCACATCCACCCTGGTATAGTCCTCTTCCTTACTGCCGTCCTCCAGGAAGAGCACCTCGGCCACCTGCCCTTCGGGCGGGGTGGGCGCGCTCCACATCGCCAGGCAGGCCGGCTCCTCGCGGTAGTTGGATAGGAGCCTGGCCGCCCCGGAGGGCTCCACGACCTGCAGGGTGGCCCCGGCCACATCCCAGGCCAAGGGCATGGTCCAATCGCCGAAGCGGGTCACGCCGTCGGCGGGGATCTCCAAGAGCTCCACGTCCTCCAGGCCGTATTCGCGCATCCGCGCGGCGCAGTAGGCCCCGCAGCGGCGATACTGGGCGAAGGTGGACCAGCGGTCGTAGCTGTGGATGGCCGCCGTGAGCGCATAGGCGTTCTCGGCGGAGTACTCTTGTTCGACTTTGCGTTGAACGTGATGGAACATAGCCGTCTCCTTTCGGCCCTCATCCCAGGCGTTTATAGGTGAACAGCGCCGAGCCAGGCTTGTCGGCGATCTCTATGCAGACGCCCTGCTCCATCAGCTCGCGGCCCGACCGCCGGCCGACGGCGCCGCTATCCCAAGAGCGCCACTCGTAGCACGCCCCCGGCTCCAGGCCGCGCAAGGGCGCCTCCAGCCGCGGGAAGGGGCTGCGCTGCCGCCGCAGGGCCAGGACCATGCCCTCGCCCAGGTCGGGCCGATCGAACTGCCAGGCAGCCCAGGCGTCGTCGGCCAAGCTGAAGGAGACCAGGGGGTAAAAGTCGCTGTAGAAATACTCGCGCACGGCGAGCTCCTCGGCCAATAACCGGCGGATCAACTCCAGGGGCAATTCCAGGCCCATCTCCAGCGCCCGCGTGCTCCAGCCCATGATCATCCCGGGGCCAAAGGCGCTGCGCGCGGCGTAGGCCGTGGGCTGGCCCCAGTAGCCGGTGCTCAAGGGCACCCAAGGGGCCAGGCCCTGGGTCTGGGTCTGCATGGCGATGGGATCAAAGCCCTCGAAGCATTGCACGTCGCTGCGCCAGAGGGGCACGCTGCGGGAGATCGTCTCCAGGTCGATGCGCCGGCCGCCGCTGGAGCAGTTATCGATGATCAAACCGGGATGGCGGGCCAGGAGCTCATCCCAATAGGCGTAGAGGCCCTCTATGTGGCGGATCTCGCTCATCCCCACGCGGTCCGGGGGATCGGCGGCCCGCCAGTAGGGCTCGGGCTGGAAGTTGAAATCCTGGCGGTAGCAGGTGATCCCCGCCTCGGCGATGAGCGCCGAGATCATCTCGGTCAGGTAGTGTCGCGCCTCGGGGAGGCCCAGGTTGAAGAGGTAGTTATCGCCGATAGGCCCCAGTAGCCATTCGGGGTGCTCGCGGGTGAACCGCGTGCCCTTGTAAACGCGCTCCGGCTCCAGCCAGAGGACAAAGCCCAGGCCCATGGCCTTTAGCGCCTCGCCCACCGGCCTGAGGCCCTGGGGATAGGGGATCTTGTTAGGGTACCAGTTGCCCACCTGCACCACCCACTCCGTGCCGAAGGTATCGGCTTGGGGGTTAAAGGCCCCATCACCGTACCAGCCGGCGTCGATCCAGAAGTATTCCACGGGGAGCTGGTGCCCTTTGAGCCAGCGGGCCTTGGCGATCTGGGTCTCGGCGGTGCGCTCGCCCCAGACGGCCTCGGCGATGGGCGGGCGCAAGAGCCGCCCGTTGGGGCGCGGGGTATGGTGCGCCAGGACGAAGCGCCGCCAGAGGTTATGGGCGCGCAGGCGCTCCCCCTCCCAAAAGAGCAGGGCGATGCGCGGGGTGCGGATCTCCTCGCCGGGGTGCAATGTGAGGTGGGTGACCGGCATCCCCGCGCGCAGGCGCAGCCCCTCGGCGCTGCGCGTGAAGCGGGCTGCCCAGCCGCCCGTCCAGCCGATGGCCCCGATGACCCCGCCCCGGCCCATCTCCAGGTTGAAGAAGGGCAAGGCGCCGTCGGAGGAGCGCCCACCGATGGAGGCGAGATGAAGCTCCTCGCCGGGGCGTAGGGGCGTTTCCAGGGGAGCAAAGTCATCGTAGCGACATTGGCTGCCCTTGGCGTGGTGCACGCGGCTCTCCTGGTCGCGCCCTAAGGGGAAGAAGGCGTCCAGGGGCCGGATATCGGCGATGATCGGCGTATCCGCGCGGCCCGCGTTTCGGAAATAGGCCACCCACTCCACGACGGGAAAGTCGCCGAAGCGCTTGAGCTCGCAGCGGCACTGCAACCCCGTCTGCGGATCGGCGAGGGTGATCGTCTCCTGGGTGACCCCCGGCGCGAGGGCCACCTCGGCCCGCTCCACCGTCCAACCTGCGAGGAGCTGGGCCGAATCCCGCCCGCCGTAGCGGAAGGACAGCGGGAAGCGCTCTAACTCGCGGCCCACGCCGGCGAAGGCCTCGTCGGCCCAACGCCGGGCGGCGGCCAATTCCTCTTGCCTGACAGTCGCGGACATCTCGGTTTCCCTCCTTACGTGGCTGTCAGCGATCAGCCATCAGCCAAGGAGCCACTGGCTGTCTGCTGACGGCTAATCACTCCTGGCTGATAGTCTCTAGGGCTTCTATCAACCGATCTACATCTCCCTCGTCGTTAAAGACGGCGGTGGAGATGCGCACGGCGTTGAACTCGGGCACGACGCGCACGTAGATGTTCCAGCCCTCGCGCAGGCGGTTGGCGACCTCGCCGGCCTCGTGCCCGGCGACGGTGAAGCTCGTCATGCCGGAGGAGCTTTCAAAGGGGAGCGGGGTATGCAGGTGAAGATAGGGCCGCTCCAGGACGCGCTCCTTCAGGTAAGCGCTCAACCGGGCGATATGCGCGCGGACGTTCTCCCAGCCCAGGCCCTCGTACCAATCCAGGCTGGCCCCCAGGCCGGCGGCCAGCCCCCAGGCGCGCGTGCCCGCCTCCAGCGCCCCCAGGACCATCCTCTCCAGCCACGCGCGGGGGGCATAAAAGACCCCCGTTCCCTTGGGCCCCAGGAGCCATTTGTGCCCGTTGGAGGTGTAAAAGTCACAGCCGATCTCGCGCACATCTAGGGGAAAGACGCCCAAAGCCTGCGCGCCGTCAAAGTGGCTGAGGATGCCCCGCGCCTTGGCCCAGGCGGCGATCTCGCGCGCGGGCAGGCGCGTGCCCGTGCAACAGGAGACATGGCTCATGGCCACCAGGCGCGTCCGCGGGTTGTAGGCCGCCTCCAGCCTGGAGCGCATCACCTCGGGGTCGGGGGAGACGGCCAGACGGTGCACGACCACCCCCTTATGCTTCTCCAGCCATTTGAGGGGGCTATCCAGCGAGGGGTGCTCCTCGTTGGTGCTGATGATCTCGTCGCCCGGCTGCCATTCCAGCGCTCCCAGGGCCAGGTTGTTGCCGTCGGAGGCGTGGTTGGTCAGGGCGACCTCCTCCGGCGCGACGCCCAGGAGCGCCGCCAGGCGCTCGCGGGTGCGCTGAGCCTTGCCGCCGAGATCCCCCTTGGAGGCGAAGCCGAAGCGTTCAAATTCGGCCACCATCTCCAGGGTGGCCCTCAGGGCCGGCTCGGGCATGATGCCGTAGGTGCCCACGTTCAGATAGACGACCTCCTTGAGCGCGGGAAAGTCCTCGCGAACCCGGAGGATATCCAAGCTCTCGACCGCACACGTTGTCATACGACGCCTCGTCAGATAAGATAGGAGCCGCCAAGCGGCCAAGGCCCCATTCTAGTCCGATTCGCCGCCAAGCAAAAACGGGGGCGATCCCTCGCCCCCGGCCCTCAGAGACCAAGCCGCCCCGCCTCGCCCGTGTAGTAGAGCGCCGTGGACGCGGGCGCAAGGGTCACGCGGAAGGCATCCGCCTCGCGGGCGATGAGCTGCGCGGTGAAAAGCTCATAGATCACCTCGGCCTTGCGCGGCAGCCTGAAGAGGCGCTCTCCCCCGGAGACGGTATGCACGGCGAGGAGTTGGCGGGTGGCATAGAGCACGTCGCCGGCCTCGCTATAGAGGTGCACGCCGGCGTAGCGGGCGATGCCCCGCAACACCGGCGCGGGCACGTTGGGCGCAGCGATGTAAATGGAGGTCCATTGCGGAAAGACCTTGACCCCCATCCCCGGCTTGCAGCGTCCCAGGGAGTAAACCACCTGGCCCAATACCACCGCCTCGGGATCGTCCAGGTGGAAGATGGGATCCAGGCGGTTATTCGTCCCCCAGTAAAGCTCCTGGTTAAGCCCCTGGGTGATGGGGTGGGTGAAATCGGTGAGATGCATCAGCGGGCCCCAGGGGTTGGAGCCCTTGGCGAAGCGGAAGCCGGTCAGTTCCTCCATGTGTGCGAGCGAGGGCTCCTCGCGGATGTACCCGGGGGCATAGATCCACAGGGCCACGCGGCCATCGCGCCGGAGCTCGCGCGCCAGGGCCTCGCGGCGGAAGCGATCCAAATGGAAGGGGTTGAGGAAGATATAGAGCTTGTAAGGGGGCAGCCGCCCATAGAGGAAATCCTCCAGGAGATAGGCATCGTACGGCGCGCCGATGCGCGGCAGGCCCCATAGGCGCTGCTGGAAGATGAGCGGCAGGTCCAGGTCGTTGCGCGCCGACTCGTAGAAAAAGCTCTCGTCATCCAGGAGCACGGCGATCTCGGCGCAGGGGGCGCGGTCCAAGCCCAAGGCAAAGGTGCCGATCTCCTGGAAGCGGCGCAGGAGGGGACGAAAGGCCGGCTCCTCCTCGGGGTTGATGTGCTTGCTCCCCGGCCCCCCGCCACACCACCAGATCCCCGAGCCATGGGTGACCGCCCAGGCCAGGTTACGCCGGAGCACCGCCTCCGCCTCGCGCAGCGTATTGAGCCGGCCGTAATCGGGATCCTGGTGAGAGAGATGGGTGCGCGTATCCTCTTCCAGGATGTAGAGCTTGCCGTGCAGGCGGACGCTCTCCGTGGGAGGCATGGGCGCGCCCTCCCCGCCGATGCCCCGGAAGCCGTAGGAGTAGGGGCTGACGATGAAATCCACGTAGGGGTTGTAGAGCAGCCAGCGCAGGCCCAGATGGCCGCTGCGCTGGTAGGCCGAATACCCGCTCTCCTTGCCCTCGCCGAAGAAGCTGGCGTTCCAGGCCAGCTCCATCAAGTAGCCGAAAAAAGCCCCAGCCAGGGCCTCTCCGCGGCTGGCCCCCTTCACGGTGCGGCAGAACTCGACCGCCAACGTGCCGCACAGCTCGGCCAGGCAGGTGAAATAGTCGATCGTCTTTTGCTCCACGGCGGGATCGCGGAAGAGGCCCTGCGTGGCCTGGAGCTGCTCCGCCTCCGAGGGCACCTCGGCGGTCTCAAAGCTCACCTGAGGATCGGCCCAGGCCGCGCGCAAGGCGGCGACGTTCTCCTGGTAGCGCAGGCGCAGCCAGGCACGGAAATGCCGGCGCATCGGCTCGGAATAGTCGCCGGTATAGGCGCGCATGGCCGATTCCTTGACCCATTCCCCCGTGGTCCCGGCGCACACCTGATAGGCGATGACCCGCTCTCCCAGGCCGATGGAGCGGAGATGGGCGATGTACGCACGCAGGAACTGCTTGGCCTGCTCCCGCCAGACGAGGGAGGCGAACGACTGACAGAGCCGCTCACCCCGAGAGGTCAGCTCGCACTCCTCGGGGTAAAGCTCGCGCCACCATCGGGGCGTCGCCTCCAGGTGGACGCGCAAGTGAAAGCGCGCCTCGGGGTCGGCGTCAAGGACTCGCCCGAAACGGGCCTGGACGCTGGAGAAATCCCAATGCTCCGCACGCCCCGGCCCGGGGCCACACCATTCGGGGGGCGTCCCCTGCATGCCCACGTCAAAGGCGTAGAGGTGCAGCCCGGCCTCGGCGAAGCGCCGCGCGTCGGCGGCCGCGGGGAACCCCTCCGGCGTGGGCGGGGCCGACCACAAGTAGCCGGCGAAGACGGGCTTGTCGTCGATGAAAAGGGTGGGTGTGCCGTTGTGCATCTTGACTTTCGCGCTCATCCGTTCATCCTCAAGCTGTGATCAAGCCGAAACTCGCTGCGCCCACACGGCGCAGCTAGCCCTACAATCATCTGCAGAAAGGCCCTCGCTGTCAAACGTTTGCCCGCCCGCCGACGGCCTGGTATACTCGGTGTAGCCCATCTTGACGCGCGCGCCATGAAGGACCTTTATCGCTGTCTGGACGACTATCCTCCGCCGTTGCTCCAGGCCATCGCCGAGGCCTGGCAGGTCGCCCTGGCCCAGGGCACTCCCAGGGAGATGAGCGGGAAACTGGCCGAGGCGATGCTGGCCCCTGGGGCCTTGGAGGGCCTCCTCGCCCGCCTGAGCGCCGAGGCCCACGAGGCGCTGGCCGGGATGGTGCGCGCGGGCGGGGTTGCGCCGGCGTATCGGCTCTTCCACGGCTATGGGGCGATCCGCCGCCTCGGGCCGGCGCGCCTCGCGCGGGAGAGGCCCTGGCTCCAACCGGCCAACGCCCTGGAGGAGCTCCTCTACAAGGGGCTGATCTACCGCGCCTACGGCACCGTCGGGGATTATTACGGCGAGGTGCTGCTCATCCCCCAACAGCTTCAGGAGCGGCTGGCCGCCCTGGGCCTCGGCGCGGCGGAGCTCAAGGCGGCGGAGGTGGAGCCCCCCGCGCGGATCCAGGCCGATGGTCGGGCGCTCATTGAGGACATCCTGGCCATCCTGGTGCACATCCGGAAGGGGCAGGTGGCCGCGGGGGCAGGGGGAGGCGGCGGGCGCGGCGCCTCCCTGCCCTCCCTGGCCGGCCTGGACCTGGGGCCACGGCTCCAAGGGGAGAACCACCCCGAGCGGCTGGCCCTCATCGGGCGGTTGCTGGCCCGGATGCACCTGGTGCAGCCCGGCGAGGGCCTCCTGCGCCCCACGGCCCGCGCCCGCGAGTGGTTGCGGGCGGCGGATTGGCCGCGATGGCGGAGCGTCTTTTTGGCCTGGCGCGAGGACGCACACTGGGATGAACTGCGCCATCTGCCCACCTTGCACCTGGACGACCCGGCCTGGCAGGGCAACCCCGTCCGCGCTCGCCAGGCCCTGCTTCAGGTGTTGGGGCGGGTTCGCCCCGGCGTATGGCTTTCCTTGGAGGCGTTCCTCGCCGCGCTGAAGCGCCAGCATCCCGATTACCTGCGGCCCGACGGCGACTATGCCCACCCGGTCCTGCGCGATGCCCAGACCGGCGAGCGGCTCAGCGGCCTGGCCTCCTGGGATAGGGTTGAGGGTGTCCTGGCGTGCCACCTCCTCACCTGGCCTTTGCGCTGGTTGGGCGTGGTGGATATCGGCTACGCGGACGAAGGCGCGGAGCGGCCGAGCGCCTTGCGCCTCACCGAGGAGGGGCGCGCCCTGCTCGCGGAGGGCGCGGAACCGGCCGCCGGCGAGGCCGAGCCGCCGGTGGCCACGATCGGCGAGGATTTCACCATCACCCTGCCCCTCGCCGACAGCCTGTACGAGCGCTACCAGTTGGAGCGCTTCGCCCAGTGGCAAGCCCAGGATCACCGGCAGGCGATCTACCGCCTCAGCGCGGAATCCATCTGGAGGAGCCAAAACGCCGGGGTGAACGTGGAGCAGATCCTGCGCTTCCTTCAGCGCATCAGCCGCGATCGCGTGCCCCCAGGGGTGACGCGGGCCTTGCAAGAGTGGGGCCACCGCTTCGGCAAGGTGATCATCCGCAAGACGGTGCTCCTACAGGCGGCGGACCCGCACATCATGCAGCAGCTTCGTGCGGAGCCGGCGATCCGCGCCCTCCTGGGCGAGATGCTCTCCCCGACGGCCTGCCTGGTGGAGGAGAGGAACGTGGAGGCGCTGAGCAAACAGCTCAAGGCGCTGGGCATCTGGCCCCACGTGAGCTTGTAGCCGGGAGCGGGGCCGATCCTACTCTTGGGCGCGCGGCGCCGGCCCGGCCTCGCCGACCACGGAGGGCTCCTCGGCCGCCGGCGCGCTCGCCGGGGCCTCCTCCGGACTGGCCGTCGCCGGGGCCTCCGCCTCGCCCTGGGCAGCCTCCGGGGCCGGGAGCGGCTCGGCGATAGCGGGCGCGGGAGCCTCTACCGCCTGAGGGGCCTTTTCCTTGCCTTCTCGGCCCTTGGCCTTGGGGCGGGCCAGGCCGCAATAGGGGCATAGATCCCAATTGAGGTTCAACAGACGCCCGCAGCCTGTGCAGCGCACCCGCAACTCGCGATGGCAATAGGGGCAGAGGAGGAAATCGGCCTCGACGCGCCGCCGGCACCCCGGGCACACGCGGCGCTCCTCCAGGTCCTGCAGCATGGCCTCCTCAACCAAGCTGCGATCGTACTCCTCGGCCAGCGTGGTGTGCGGGCGCACCAGCAGATAGACCAGCCATCCGGGGACGGTAAAGACCATCACCAAAAGCGTGGCCAGGATATGCGCCAAGACGTCGCGCGAGCGGGCGCGGATGTCGCGGAAGGTCCACACCACCAGCCCCGCGTAGAGGGCGAAGAGATAGGCACCCAGGATAAAGAGGGCCACCGTGATGTACACGTTCAGGTTCGGGGGCAACTTCACACCGCTCATGCCTTGAGGCTCCTTTGTCGCTAAAGTCGCCCGATTATAGCACGTTCGCGGCGATCTGTCATGTTCCAAGGCAAACGCGCCACAGCGCGGTTTTAACTCTGATTTTATGTTGCTCATCCCCCAGGGCGCTATAATGGGAAGTGGGACCGAAGCAGGCGGGCGCGTCCGCTCGCGAGGCGCTCCCTGAGCGCGCCGGCCGGCCGCGGATCCCCCCAGGTCGCATCCTACCTCCGAGGCGGAGGTGCAGACATGCCCGAAGGAACCGATGGCGATACGGAACGCCTTCACCTCATCCAAGCGTTCGACCGCGCCCTCGCCGCCAAGCAGCTCGGCCTCAAGGCGGCGCTCGCCGAGCGAGACCAAGCCAAGGAACGCTATGCGGCGGCGCGCCGCAACCTCGCCGCCATCGGCCAGCAGCTTAGGGACCTAGAGACGGCGGTGCACCTCAAGGTCGGCGCGGCCTACCTCAACGGCGAGTCTCTGGATCGCGGGGTACTGAGCTTGGGCAACGAGGCCCTGCAGTTCTCAGGATGGCAAGGCAAGGTGACCATCCCGCTCCAAGACATCCGCGAGGTGGAGGTCGCCAACTCGCTCCTATCGCCTCTGGCGGGGGTCCCCTTCCTGGGGGGAATATGGCCCGGCAAGCCGCGGCCGGGGTATACGCTGCTCCTCAACGTGAACGACGGGACCCCCTCGGGGGCCTTGGCGGTCGTGGCCGACTTGAGGAACGCCGCCCAATGGCAAGAGGGGATCCTCGCGCGCCAGCAGGGGCTTGAGGACGTCGCCCGCCAACGTGCCGAGCTAATGGCCGCCCGAGAACAGGCCGAGGCGGAAGTCCGAGCCGCCGGCGCCGCCCTGACCACGGCCCAGGCCAACCTGCGCGCCGTGCGGTGGGAGGTCGCCGAGCTGAAGCGGCTGCGCGACAGGCTTCAGGCGCAGCAGGATAAGGTGGAGGCCTTCCGCAAGAGGGTGCAGGCGAGGCTCCAGGCGCAGCAGCACAGAGCCGAGGTAGCCCGTCGGTGGGCCGGCAGGGGGCACGGATTCGGTTTACTCCGAAGGGAGACAAGCCATGAGCAGGAAACCCGCCAACCCCACGCTGAGATGCCATAAATGCGGTTGCCCCATAGATTTGGGGCCCGATACGACGGCCTCGTGTGCCCTCTGCGGCAGCTTCGCCTGGTCTGGGACGGGGCCGGTCCTCGTGCGGCTCAAAGGCCCCGGCAGGCTATCCCTCGTGATCGGCGGGTTGGTGCTGGCGGGGCTGGCGCTCTTCCTCTGGGCGATCACCTGGCTCATGGGACTCGGCGGCCTGGTCTTGTAAATGCATGTTCGCGATCCTCGCGGCGCGAGGCCAACAGCCGCTCTACCAAGCGCTCCCCTCGCCCACAGCCGCGCAGCGCGCGCAGCGGATCGGCGGGGATGGGGATCACCCGAATCGTCTGCCCATCGTCCAACCAGGCCAGGTAATCCCCCTCTTGAGTGCGATAGCGCCTGCGGATGGGCGCAGGGATGACCGTCTGTCCGCGTTTGGTGACCGCTGTTTGCATGATTGACCCTCCTATTTGAGATTATACAAGGCAAAAGGGCAAAATGCACGTCGCCATTGAGCGGGGCCAAGGCCGGCGCGCCATCCTCTTGGCGAGGCCGTCCATCCGCACACGGCCACGGCCATGGCACCCCAAAGCCCCGGGCAACTGAAGCGGGAAGGGACAAGCCTACCACATGGTTTTCTTGCTATGCTTCCCCCAACGTGCTATCATGGCCTTAGACGCCCAACGGGGCGAGAGATCCTGAGGGGGAGGGACCTATGGCCAAGACGAGCAAACCCAAGCCGATCCGCGTGGGCGTGGTCGGCGTGGGCCGCGGGCAGACCTTTATGCACCAGGCCGCCTACGCCGGCATGGAGTTGGTGGCCATCTGCGACATCTGGAAGGAGCGCTTGGAGGCCGTCGGCAAGCAGTACGGCATCGCCACCTACACCGATTACGAGCGCTTCCTGGAACACGACACCGACGCGGTGATCCTGGCCAACTACTTTCACGAGCATGCCCCCTTCGCCATCAAGGCGCTCCGGGCGGGCAAGCACGTCATGAGCGAGTGCGCCGCCTGTAATACCCTGGCCGAAGGGGTGGCCCTCTGTCGCGCGGTGGAGGAGACGGGCAAGATCTATATGTTCGCCGAGAACTATCCCTACACCGCCTTCAACCTGGAGATGGCCCGGCTCTACAAGGCGGGGGAGATCGGGCGGGTGCTCTATGCCGAGGGCGAGTACAACCACCCCATGTCCTTTGAAGACCACCAGAGCATCGCCCCGGGCCTGCGCCACTGGCGCAATAACCTCCCGGCCACCTACTACTGCACCCATGCCATGGCCCCGCTGATGGTCATCACCGACACCATGCCCGTGCGGGTGAACGGCTTCGCCATCCCCTTGCCGGAGGATAGCCCGCGCAAACGCCTGTGGCGGCGCATGGACGTGGCCGGGGTCATCATCGCCCAGATGGATAACGGGGCGGTGTTCAAGCTCCTCCAGACCGGCCTGCCCGGGCACAGCATCTTTTACCGCCTGCACGGCGAATGGGGGCTGATGGAGACGGGCCGCGGCCCCGGATATTGGGGGCCGGGGAGCATCCGCATCGTCCACGAGGAGTGGGACCTCAAGCCCGGCCAGGTGCCGGAGAAGATTTACTACCCGCAATTCCCCAAATGGGCCAAGGAGGCGGTGCACGCCGGCCACGGTGGGGGCGATTACTTCACCAACTATTACTTCGCCCAGGCCATCCGCTCCGGCGAGCAGCCCTACCTCAACGTCTATCGCGGGGTGGCCATGTCGGTCATCGGCATCCTGGCCTGGAAGAGCGTGCTGGACGGCAACAAGAGCTACGCCGTGCCCGATTTCCGCCAGGAGGCCTCGCGCCGGGCCTACGAGGACGACCACTGGCGGCCCATGGACCTGGACGATCCCCAGGCGCCGCCCATCTCCTCGCGGGGCAAGGAGCGCGAGCTCATCCCCGAATACCTGGAGGAGGCCCGGCGGATCTGGCGGCGGGTCGGCTATCGGGGAGACTAAAAGCGGCCGGCGAGGAGAGCGTTCGCAAAGGACCTGGCTATGGACAAGCCGCTCCAATCCTACCTTGACGCGATAGCCACCCTCACCCGGCGCGGCGACGCCCGCGAGGAGAGCTACTATCCCGCGCTCAAGGCGCTGCTTGAGGCCATCGCCCAGGCCGAGGGGCGCACCATCCAGGTCACCGTCCTCCCCAAGCCGACCGAGGCCGGCAACCCCGACTTTCGCGTTTGGGATGGCTCGCATCAGGTCATCGGCTACATAGAGGCCAAGGCGCCGGGGACGAAGCTGGACCTCAGCGAGACCTCCGAGCAACTTCAGCGCTACCTGCACACCTTCCCCAACGTCATCCTGACCGATTTCTACGAGTTCCGCCTCTATCGCAACGGCCAGCTCGTGGAACGGGCCACGCTGGCGCGGCCCTTCATCGCCCAGACGCTCAAGGTGCGCCCGCCGGCCGAACAGGTCGAGGCGCTGACGCGCCTGCTGGAGGCCTTTTTCGCCTTCGCCCTGCCGCCGACGCTCACCCCCGAAGCCCTCTCGCGGGAACTGGCGCGGCGCACGCGCTTTTTGCGCGACGAAGTCATCCGCCCCGAGTTGGCCCAAACCCCCGCCGGCGGGGCGGCAGGGGCGAGCAGCGTGTACGGCTTCTACCAGGCCTTCCAAAAGTACCTCATCGCCGGCCTAACCGAGGAGCAGTTCGCCGACCTTTACGCCCAGACCATCACCTACGGCCTCTTCGCCGCCCGCACCCGCACGCAGGGGCCGTTCAACCGCCAGATGGCCTACGCCCTCATCCCCTCCACCATCGGCATCCTGCGCGACGTCTTCCAGTTCATCTCCCTGGGCAGGCCCTCGCCGCAGATGGAAACCATCGTGGACGACATCGCCGCCGTGCTGAACGCCGCCGACGTGCAGGCCATCCTGACGCAATACTACCGCCAGGGCCGGGGCGATGACCCCATCCTGCACTTTTACGAGACCTTCCTGGCCGAATACGACCCGGAGACGCGCGAGCGGCGCGGCGTCTATTACACGCCCCAGCCGGTCGTGCGCTACATCGTCCGCGCCGTGCATCACCTGCTCCAGACGCGCTTCGGGCTGGCCGACGGCCTGGCCGACCCCCAGGTAACCCTGCTGGACCCGGCCGCGGGCACGCTGACCTTCCCCGCAGAGGCCGTCTCCCAAGCCTTTCAGGAGTTCACCGGCAAGTACGGCGAGGGGGCGAAAGAGGCCTTCCTGCGCAGCCACATCCTGCCGCACTTTTACGCCTTCGAGCTGCTCATGGCCCCCTACGCCATCGGCCACATGAAGATCGGCTTCCTGCTGGAGGCGCTGGGGACGCCGCTGCAGAACGGCGAGCGCGTGCAGTTCTACCTGACCAACACCCTGGAGATGGAGGACCTGCAGCAGATCGCCATCCCCGGCCTGGCCTCGCTCTCCGAGGAGAGCCATCACGCCGCCAGGGTCAAAAAGGAGGAGCCGATCCTGGTCATCCTGGGCAACCCGCCCTATTCGGGCCTCTCGGCCAACCGCAACGCCTGGACGGAAACCCTGCTCAAGACCGACCTGGACGGCGCGCAAAGCTACTACACGGTGGACGGGAAGCCGCTGGGCGAAAAGAACCCCAAGTGGCTGCAGGATGATTACGTCAAGTTCTTGCGCTTCGCCCAGTGGAAGATCCAGCGGGCCGGGCGGGGCATCGTGGCCATGATCACCAACCACGCCTACCTGGATAACCCCACCTTCCGCGGCATGCGCCAAAGCCTCCTCGGAACCTTTGACGCGCTCTATATCCTGGACCTGCACGGCAACAGCCTGAAGC
>Ga0123519_10004491_pt1 | contig 22602 bp, 17 predicted proteins | sample YelNatPaOPRAMG02_FD_87396 | JGI IMG/M metagenome (GOLD analysis project Ga0123519, IMG submission 87396) | Hot spring microbial communities from Yellowstone National Park - Yellowstone National Park OP-RAMG-02 (version 2) | ecosystem: Environmental > Aquatic > Thermal springs > Hot (42-90C) ...
ATCAGCACTACCGCATCTCCGGGATTCAACACCTCTTCGATCCCATGCACCGCATAAGTTCCTTCCAGGAAGTCCGATTTCTTCCGGGTAATTTCATTCGTTTTCAAGGCTAATTCTTCCGCCACCCCATTGTTGCGCCCTGCGAAGTAGAGGGTTTCGGCCTGGGAAAGCTTCCGGACAACCTCCGGGTCCAGTTCCATCGAAAGAACATGTTCCAGCATCGTGGCCGCTTCTCGCAGTGCGGCCGTTCCCGAGCCGAATCTCACCCCTTTTTCACCCGCGGTCTCTGGAGATCTTTGTGCTTTTCTTAAACCTACCGCTACCGAGCCGATTCCCGCCCTTTTCTCCCCTACGGCTTTCGGGAACGCGCCGAACAGCGGCTGGGCCTTCGGTTCGCTGACTATCGTCTGCGCCTTAAGTTCGCCGAACAGCGCTTGGTAGAAGAGAGCCTGCTCCATCACACTCTTGGTCGCCGCAACCGCTCCCTCCGCCCCGCACCCCAGTACGTACGTCCGGTGGCTGAGCTCCTCCAGGGGGCTTCCCCCATGGGCGGTGATTCCGTATAGATGAAGATGTCCCCTCTGGCGCAGGGTCTGGAACAACCGTACCACTTCCTTGGTTCTGCCCGAGTTGCTCGCTCCAAACACCGCGCAAGCTTCCAGCCTGTACTCAAGAGCCTGGGTAGCCCCTTCGGTATAGAGGGGTAAGAAACTGTGTTTCTGGGGTGGCTCGGGATTCTCGAGCCTTTCGAGCTTTTCAGGCCTCTGGTCTATGCCCGCCCTTCTCGATACCGGTAAACCGGGACCCTGCCGCAAAGCTTCATAGATCGCCCTCTTGGCGGGGAAGATACGGCTCGACCCCTCACCTGTCAGAAACACTCCCTCGAAAGCCCCGTTTTGTAGGACTTCCACAAAAGGAGCCGTACAGGCGGGATCGAAGGAGCGGAACACCTGAATACTGTCCCACATGTCCTGGCAGAGGGCAAAACCCTGGTAAGGTTGTTTTTCCGGATTCATGCGAACCTCCGTTTACTCTTAATGGTCAGCCGAGGTACCAAGAAAATTCTTGACAGTCATGCAAGACTGACCTACAATCATAGTAAGTTCGCCGAACGAACTAATCAAGAGGGAGATAGAGGCGTCCGGCATGTACCACAGGATCCTGGATCCCCAGAGTACCCAACTCCACAACCTGAACCTCATCCTGAAACAGATCAAGACAAAAGGCCCCCTCTCCCGGGCAGACATCGCCCGAAACCTATCCTGTAGCAAATCCATGGTCACCAGCAATATTTCCGAGCTGATCCAGTATGGATTGGTGCGGGAGATAGGGAAAGGGAACCCTTCCACGGGGAGAAAATCCACTCTCCTGGAATTCAACCCCCGCAGTCATTTCGTCGTGGGAGCTGACACGCGGCCGGAACATTTCAATATAGTGCTTTCCGATTTGGATGGATCCATCCTTACCTCCCAATCCTTCAAACCGAAAAAGTTCGATCCCAGCACCTTCATCCCCGCGCTTTCCCGGGCGATCCTGCGGGTAATCGAGCGATCGGGGGTGGAAAGGTCGACGATTCTTGCCATCGGGTTGATGGTGTCCGGAGTGGTAAACCCCCTCTCGGGGACTGTGCAATATTCCGCACTCTTGGGTTGGGACAAGCCGGTGGAGTTGGCTCAAGAGGTGCAAAGGTCTACTGGGCTTCCTGTCTACCTCGAGAACGACGTGAATGCCCTGGCGCTGGCAGAGTACTGGCTAACTTACGGTCAGGCGGTACCTTCCCTCGCCTACCTGTACGTAAACAAAGGGGTTGGGGGAGCCTATATCGACCAGGGGACAATCTCGCAAGGAGCCGATTTCGCCTTTGCGGAGTTCGGGAAACTCATCATTTCGGGAGATTCTGGACCTGCCCGGTTAGAAGCGTACATTTCCCTGGACGCCCTAACCCGGAGGTTCAAGCCTACCCTTCCCCAGGGGGGGATGAAAGAATTCAATCGATACCTCTCGACTCACCCTGAAGAGGCGAAGCGAATCTTTTCGTTTCTCATCTCCTCTCTTTCCCAGGTCCTCACTACCATCGTCGCTATTTTGAACCCCCACCTCTGCATCCTAGGGGGAGGAATCGATTTCCAGGAGGAATTTATCTCGAAATTGACGGAACGCTCCCGGAGGTTGCTCCCTCCTCTGCCTGTGCGGACTTTGCGGATCACCTCGGCAAAGCTAAAGGAAAATCGGGAGGTACTGGGAGCCGTGGCAGTCGCATTGAGCAATACCCGGTTCAAATTCATTGTTCAAGGGTAATGCCCGGAGGTATTCCGGATAGAATCTTTAGAAAAAGGAGTTGTGTTATGAAAAAGCTCATCCTAATGCTGATGGTCGTGGCGATCCTGACCTCCGCCTTTGCAGGGGGAGGGAAGGAAACCCCTGCAAAACCAGCAGGACCGAAGAAGATCACCATCCTCTGTGTCACCAGCCCCGAGACGAACGCCTTGAAAGCGGCAGCCGAGGAGTTCAAGAAGAAGAACCCCGGCTTCGAAATCACCTTCTCGGAGCAAGGAAGGATGGGGTACTTCACCAACGTAACCACCCAACTGGTGGGGGGAACGGATGCCTTCGACCTGGTGCAGGACAACACCACCTACATCACGGAGCTGGCTGCCGCGGGGGTTATCGATCCGTACGACACCTACCTATTCGACAAGAAGTACACGAATCTGGCCGAGTACGATTTGGACGACATTCCCGTGAAACTGGTTTACAACGGCAAGATCTACTGCATCCCCACGGACCTTTCCAGCCAGATCACCTACGTGCGGAAAGACTTGATCAGCAAGATCCCCGAAACCTGGGATGAACTTCTGGAGAACGCAAAGAAGTTCGATCAGGCGACCAACCCCTCCAGTCCGGTGAAGTACGGAATCATGCTCACCGCTCTTACCGGAGGGCCGGAAGCTCCCAAGATCTTCTACACCGTCCTCTGGTCCATGGGAGGGAACGTGATCGATGAAAAGGGGAATGTGGTGATCAACAGTCCCGCAGGGAAAAAAGCGGGAGAATTCTACCGGGCTCTCGCGAAATATCTACCCAAAGACGTCACCACTTACGATTACACCAAGGTCTTCGATAGTCTGAAAGCGGGATTGACCGCCCAAGCGGCTCCCTTCTGGAACGCGGCCTGGAACAACCTGAAACTCACCGACAGCGCCTTCAAGGACAAGTACGCTATCGGGCTTATCCCAGGAGTTCGGCAGCCGGACGGATCCATCCTGCGCACTCCGCAAACCCACGGATGGGGACTCATCATCAACACCAACTCGAAAAACAAGGAGGCCGCCTGGGAGTTCCTCAAGTTCGCTACCAGCAAAGAGGGATTCCGGATCCGGGGGAAAGCGGGGTCCAGCGTGTACCGCCCCTCCATCCTGAACGACAAGAGCTATGCCACCGACGAGTACTTCCCCATCATGGCACAGACCTACAAGATCGCTCGAATGGAACCCCTTGTAACCTACTACAGCAAGCTCCATGAAATCCTCAACGTGATGGTGGCCGGATTCCTCACCACAAATACGCCGGTAGAGGAAATCCTGGCAAAGGCGGAAAAGGACATTCTGGAACTGAAAAAACAGTACAAGTAAAGATCTTTCAGGTAAAGATCATTAAGGGGAGGGTCAGGTTCCCTCCCCCCCATGGGAATGGAAACGATGAATAGAAGCATTGCCACTTCGAACAGGATCCTCAGGCTCGCCCTGCTCTCGCCTGCGGCACTGGTGCTCACCCTCACCACCCTCGTACCGATCCTGTACATGGTGGTGAGTTCCCTCTACCGCCTCGATCCTGTGTTGTTCAACCGTGCCTGGCCCTTTGTGGGACTGGGAAACTATGTGGATGTGCTGACAAAGGACCCCATGTTCTGGTCCTCCATGCAGAAAACCGTGCTCTTTCTCCTCTATACGATCACCCCCCAGATCGCGGTGGGGATGTTCCTCGCCGTGCTCCTCTTTCGGGAGTTCAAGGGGAAAGCCCTGGTGCAAACCCTCATGCTCTTTCCTATCCTCACAACCCCTGTAGTAATATCCATGATCTGGAAGTACTTCTTCGATTTCGACACGGGATTCCTCAATGTCCTCCTCATCAAACTCGGGCTCCCTCCCCAAACCTGGCTTTCCACCAAGGGCTTTTCCTTCATCACCGGTATACCGGGAATCGGGCCCTGGCTCGCCAGCACCTTTTCCCTCAACTGGGCCTTTGCCAGCATCGTATTCGTGAACTTCTGGCAGTGGGCACCCTTCTGTTTCCTGGTGTTCTATGCGGGCCTCACTGCCCTCCCCCTGGAAGTGTTCGATGCCTGCCGGGTTGACGGAGCTACCCGCTGGCAAACCTTCCGGTTCGTCACCCTGCCTTTACTCCGTCCGGTGGTATGGATCGTCGTGTTTCTTCGGATCATCGACTGCCTCAAAGTGTACGCCCAGATCTGGGTGATTTTCGGGAACGCGGAGCCTACCCGGATCATCAATGTGCACCTGTATACCATCGGATTCACCATGAGCGACTATGGACGGGCCTCCGCCCTGGGTGTCATCACCCTGCTCTTCATCGCCCTAATCCTTGTCGGAAACTACCTTCTGGGAGGGAAGAGCCATGAAAGCTCCGTATAGAATCATGAAATCTGCACTCTTCTATGTATTCGTGTTCGGAGTCGTTCTGTTCTGGGCGTTCCCTATCTTCTGGATACTGATCAGTTCCTTCAAACCGGACAACCTGATCGTAAGCCAGGATCTGCACCTGATCTTTGGTCCCACCCTGGCGAACTACCGGAAGATTTTCACCAGCCACAATTTCTTTCACTTTCTATACAACAGCGCCTATGTAGCGGTGGTAACCACTCTGATCGTGTTCCTGGCAGGGTTCACGGGCGCCTACAGCCTGTCCCGATTCCGCACGGGTGGATTCCTATTGGTTTTCCTTATCATGCTGACCCGGGTAGCACCCCCGGCTGCCATTCTCATGCCGTACTTCCTCATCTTCCGCCACTTGAAACTGAACAACACCCTCACCGCTTTGGTGATCGTGAACGTGGCCCAGAATCTGTCCTTCATGCTCCTGATGCTGAAGTCCTTCATCGACGAGATTCCCTACTCCATCGAGGAGGCCGCCCGGATCGAAGGGGCATCCTGGTACCAGATCCTCTCGTTACTGATATTTCCCCTGGCCCGGTCGGGGATTCTCACCACCTCGATCTTTACCTTCATCTTTACCTGGAACGAGTACCTATTCGCCATGGTGCTCTGTTCTTCGAACCGGGTGAAGACATTACCCGTAGCGGCGGGTGACTTCATCACTGCCTACGCCATCGAATGGGGGCCGGTGTTCAGTTCGGGAGTGGTGATCCTTCTTCCCATCATGCTCCTGGCCTTCTTCGTCCAGAAGTACATTGTGAAAGGTTTGACCTTTGGAGCGGTGAAATGAAACAGGTTAAAATCGGTATGGTAGGGCTGGGGTTCATAGCCTCAGGCCATGCCTCCTGCTATCGAAACGATTGTCGGGTACGGATCGCCGCCGCGGCCGAGACAGACCCCGAAAAGAGAAGATCCTTCGCGTCCCGGTTTACGGTGGATTCCTATGTTTCTGACTGGAAGGATCTGGTAAAGGACCCCAGTATCGACGTGATCGACATCACGGCTCCCAACTTCCTCCACGCGCAAATAGCCCGGGAGGCCCTGCGGCAGGGAAAAGCGGTCATCGTGGAGAAACCCCTTGCATTGACCTTGCAAGAGGCGGAGGGGGTGATGGAAGAACTGGAGAAACGATCCCTCACCACCCTGTACGCGGAGAACCGCCTCTTTGCCCCGGTCTTCCGTAAAGCTAAAGAACTGCTGGCTTCCGGGAGTTTGGGACAGCCTCTGATCCTCCGGGTCAACGAACTGGGAAGCGGGCCCACCCATAGCGGCTGGTTCTGGGACAGGTCGAAAACCGGGGGCGGTGCCCTGATGGATCTAGGGATCCATGGATTATGCATGGCGGAGTGGTTACTGGAACAACCGATCGTAGCGGTACAGGCCCTGGCAGCCGCAATACGGTGGGAACAGGCGAAGGAACAGGACATCGAGGAGACGGTGACCACCATCGCCCGATTCCGAACGGGAGCGATCGGGCAGTTCATCTGTTCTTGGGGGATCCAGGGGGGACTGGATATCCGGGCGGAACTCTTCGGTACCACGGGCACCCTCTACATCGACCAATCGAAAACCATCAACGGGATTCAGGTTTACCAGTCGGAGGCGGCAGGAGGGGCTTTTGGGGGGAAGGCCCCTCGGGAAGACACAAACGAACCCCGGCCGCACCAGGCTTCCCAGACAGGATGGAGCTACCCCCCCGTGGACGAATGGACCGTGAAGGGGCATTCGGGAGAACTCCGGCATTTCGTCGATTGTTTCCTGGAAGGCCGCAACACCGAATCTCCCCTCCAGCGCGGGTACCGGGTACTGGAGGTGGTACAAAAGATCTATGAGGCGGTAAGGAGCCGATCAGAGGTGGAGGTTCCCGAGGCTAGCTATGGCAAGTGGTAAGGTTCGATTGGGAATCGTGAGTTTTGCCCATTTCCACCAGCATCACTGGGTAAAGGTCTTCCTGCAGGACAACCGGGTAGAGGTTGTGGGGGCCTGGGACAACGATCCGCACCGTCTCGAGAAAGCGGCTATCCAGTACGGGCTTCAAAAGTATTCCTCCCTTCCCTCCCTTTTAGAACAGTGCACGGCAGTGGCAGTTTGTTCGGAAACTTCCGAACATCTACCCATCCTTCAGCTTTGCTGCCAGGCTCAGGTTTCCGTTCTCTGCGAAAAGCCTCTGGCCCCAAACCTGTCCCTAGGGAGGGAAATCGCCCACCTGGTCCAGGAAAGCGGGATACGGTTCTACCAGTCCTTCCCCCAGCGGCACATTCCCTCGAACTACAGGATCCGCCAGATGATTCAATCCGGGGCCCTGGGCCGGGTGACGCATGTGAGGAAACGGCATGGGCATGGGTATGGGCTTACAGGACTGGAAAACCAGATGCCCTGGATCGTGGATCCCCTTTGGGCGGGAGGGGGAGCCTTTCTCGATGAGGGGGTCCATGAAACGGACCTTATCCATTGGTTTTTCGGAGAACCCATCTCCGTCTGCGCAAGTTTTTCCTTTGGCAAACCCTATCCAGTGGAAACCTCTGGAAGCGCAATCTACACCTTTCCCGATGAACTCCTCTGCACCCTGGAAACAGGGTGGAACTGGGTGGCGGGCGGCCCCACGACGGAAATCTATGGAGAGCACGGGGTGCTGATTCAAAGTCACACCGATTGCGCTTCCAATGCTGGAGGAGGACTTGTACCTCACTTGGTCTGGTTCGACGGAAAATCAGGGAAATGGAGCACTCTGGAGGAATCCTTCGATTTTTCCTCCATCCACACCCATGCTCCGAAGGACTTCATCGACGGGATCTGGGAAGACAGACCCCCGAAAACTTCCATCCGAGAAGGTTTGAAAGCTCTCGAACTGATAGAAGGGGTTTACCGTTCCGTGGAGACTCACCGGACCGTGTATTTCCCCCTATTCCCCGAGGATATGGAGAAGCAAGCATGATTTTACCACCCCCTTCCTACCAGGGACTCTCCTGCTACTATGGAGACTTTCACAATCACTGCGGCATCAGCTATGGGCACGGGAAGCTGGAGGATGCCTTCGAGAACGCCAAGCTGCAGTTGGACTTCGCCAGCGTTACCGGTCACTCTTCCTGGCCGGACATTCCCCCGAGAAGGGGGTACATGGAATCGGTGGTGGACTATCACGTATCGGGGTTTCAGAAACTGGAAACCCAATTCGAGTACTTCAAACGGATCACAGAAAGCTATAACCAGCCTCCCCAGTTCATCACATTCCTGAGCTACGAAGTACATTCCTTACAGGATGGAGATTATACGGTAGTTTTGCGGGATATCCCCGACAGGATGTACAAACCTTCCTCTATCGGGGAACTGCAAGCCTACATCCGGCAGAACAACCGCGAGGGGAACCCCTGCCTCATCCTCCCCCACCACATCGGGTATAAAACCGGATACCGGGGCATCAACTGGGAAACCTTCTCCGAAGAGACAAGCCCCCTGGTGGAGATCATTTCGATGCATGGCTGTGCCGAGAGTGACGATGCGCCGTTCCCGTACCTGCACACCATGGGTCCCCGAACCTCGAGGAACACCATGCAGGCAGGCCTGGCAAAGGGGTTCCATTTCGGGGTAACGGGCTCTACCGATCATCACAGCGCCCATCCCGGCAGTTACGGCTTTGGGAAGACAGGGGTGTGGGCAGAGAGTCTTTCCCGAACCCACATCTGGGAGGCATTCCAGCACCGTAGAACCTTTGCCCTTTCCGGAGACCGTATGAAACTGGCCTTTTCAGTAAATGAAGCGCCCATGGGATCGGTTCTGCCCCCCTCCCGGAACCGGAAAGCGCAGATCTTCCTAGAGGGGGGCTACGCAATCGATTTTCTGGAAATCCTCAAGAATAACCGGGTGGTTTACCATCGTAGCCCCTGGAGGGAAACCGACCAGGGCAAGGCCACGGGGAACGCGGCTTTTTCCAGCCATCCCCTGGGGAAGCCCTATAGGGGGAAGGTGCATATCGAAGTCGGATGGGGAGAGAAAGGGGTGGAGCTACCCTGGGAGGTGAGCATCACTGTCGAAGGGGGGACCCTCCGAAGTGTAGAACCTCGTTTCCATGGAATCGACATCGTGGATCCGAAAGACTCGGGAAGGGACGAGTATCGCTTTAGTTCCTGGAATAGTATTCCCCAGGGGGTAGTGTTCCGCACCAAAACGTGGGGAAACCCTACCAGCACTTCTTCCGCCACCCAGGGGGTCTCCCTCGAACTCGAGGGAACGAAGGAAACCCATCTCCGCTGTGCGGTCAACGGGCGACCTTTTAGTTTTTCGATAGAGGAGCTTCTCCACGGCTCCCTCACGGAGTACCTGGGAGGATTCCTCAGCGGGGCCATCCGGATTCACCGCTTTGTCCCCGAACAGGAATACCTCTTTTCCTTCGAGTGGGAGGATCCCGCGGGAGAGGAAACCGATTCCGATTTCTACTACCTCAGAGTCTGCCAGAGAAACGGGCACTGGGGGTGGTCCAGCCCCATCCGTTTCAGGAAAGGATAGCGTATGTCCATGAATATCCTCTACATCCATACCCACGATTCCGGCCGTTTCTTCGAACCCTACGGATATCCCGTACGAACCCCCTCGATGATGAAACTTGCTAGGGAATCGGTGATGTTCCGCCAGTGTTTCTCCGCTGCCCCCACCTGTTCGCCTAGCCGCTCGGCCCTGCTCACAGGGCTACCCCCCCACACGGCAGGAATGTTGGGGTTGGCCCACCGGGGGTTCTCCTTGAAGGATCCGGCCCTTCACATCACGAGTCTATTGAAAGATGCAGGCTGGAAGACCGTCCTCTCTGGGATCCAGCATGAGGCGTTCCGGAGCTCACAGCTGCGCTACGACAGGATCCTTACCGAGCATCCCATCGAGATGGATGCCTTCCATTCCATCGATGGGAAGTCCTACGACCTGGAGAACGCTCGACGTGTGGCAGAGTTTTTGAAATCGAAGGATTCTTCGAAATCTCCCTTCTTCCTATCCTTTGGCCTGTTCAACACCCACCGGGAGTTTCCCCTACCCCGTGACCCCGACGCTTCTCACTACATTCTGCCTCCCCCCCATTCCCCCGATACCCCTGCGGTACGGCAGGATATGTTGTCCTTCCACGAATCGGTACAGGTAGTGGACCGGTGCGTGGAAATGGTACTGGAAGCTCTTCTGGAAAGCGGTCGGGATCGGGATACCATCGTCCTCTTCACTACCGATCACGGGATACCCTTTCCCCGGCACAAATGCACCCTGTACGACGGGGGAATCGGCGTAGCCTGTCTACTGAAGGTCCCCTCCCTGCAGGGCAAAGTCTGTGACTCACTAGTGTCACACCTGGATATCCTCCCTACCCTCCTCGACCTCGTGGGGCTCCCGAAGCCTTCATACCTAACGGGAAGATCCCTCCTTCCCCTCCTCCGGGGGGACACAGAGGAAGTCCGGGATAGTATTTTCGCGGAAATCACCTACCATGCGGCCTATGAACCCGTACGGTGCATCCGCACCGGGCGCTACAAGTACATCCGGCGTTTCCAGGAAGACCGCACCACCCCGGTTCCCTCCAACATAGACGACTGCCCTTCCAAAGACCTTTGGATCGAGGCGGGCTACCTTTCGGAGCCAGTGCCCCACGAAGAGCTGTACGATCTGCTTCGGGATCCTCTGGAGACCCGAAACCTATCGGAAGACCCCCGGTATCAGGAAGTGCGGGAGGATCTCCGTTTCCGTCTGGAAACCTGGATGCGCGAAACCCAGGATCCCCTTCTAGCAGGCCCTGTTCCGCTTCCTCCCGGTGCGTTTGCCAACAAACAGTCCTGCCTAAGCCCTTCCGAAGAGGATTTCGAGAGAGGGGAATGATCAGGTAGGAAGGGCAGCGGGATTCATAGAAGCCGCATATCCAAACCGCCCCCTAGCTCAGGGGGATTGGCCAACCGATAGTACAGAGTCAAAAGACCCTTTTTTACCCGCGGAGGAGGCGGTACCCAAGCTTTTCGGCGGGTTGCCATTTCTTCTTCCGAAATCAGCACATCCAGCTTTCGATTGGGAATATCGATCCGAATTCGATCCCCTTCTTTGAGTAACGCAAGGGGTCCCCCAGCCGCCGCTTCGGGAGACACTTGGCAGATGTAAGGGCCTTTGGCAAATCCGGAGATTCTTCCATCGGTAACCAAGGCACATTTCGTCTCCAGACCCAACGCATTCAAGAAGCCAATCACTTTGAATACCTCGTTGAAACCAGGTCCGCCTCGGGGCCCTTCGTATCGCAACACCAGCACATCTCCGGCTTTCACTCTATGGGAACGGAGGGCCTGGATAGCTTCCTCCTGACTATCGAAGATCCGTGCGGGGCCCTCATGGAATCGCATTTCCCTGGGAATGACAGGGGTACGCACGATAGCCGAAGTAGCCAGGTTTCCCCTTAGGATCACGAGCCCGTGGGTGTAGGTAGGATCCTCCATGGAATGGATCACCTCATTGGGGGTGAAGGACAGGGCTTTCAGTTGTTCCTTCAGCGGTTTCCCCGACACAGTAAGAGCCTCCGTTTCCAGGTGAGGCTCTATCGCTTTCAGGACCGCCTGTACTCCTCCACTGGCATGAAAATCCGTCAGGGAGTAGGTTCCTCCCGGAATTACATGGGTGATACAGGGAATCTCATCGCTCGCTTTCTCTATGTACTCCAGGTTTACCTCTTTCTCCCATCCTTTCTCGTAGGAAAGGGACAGTAGGTGGGCCACAGCGTTGGTGGAACCCCCTATGGCATGGAGGGCTTTGATTGCGTTTCGAAGACTTCCCTGCGTAATGATGCGGCTAGAGGTAAGCCCCTCCTGTACCATCTGTACGATCCTTCGCCCCGATTCCTTCGCGATCCATAGTCTTTCGGCATCCACTGCGGGGATGGTAGCGGCTGAGGGGAGGGTCAAACCCATTGCCTCCACCAGACACTGCATAGTATTTGCCGTGCCAAGGATTGCGCAGGAGCCCGCTCCCGGACAGCTACTATTTTCCAGAGCCAATAGTTCTTCCTCCGAGATGCGCGGGGTCCCTACCCCGAACAAGTAACACTCCGCATCCAGATTGGAGATCGTTTTTTGCGATATCCCACAGCCCCCTGAGGACATAGGTCCGCCGGGAACGAAAATTACAGGGATGTCCAACCGTGCCGCAGCCAGGAGATGGGCCGGTACATTCTTGTCGCAGGAAGAAATAAACACGATAGCGTCGAAGAGTTCTATGTTAGCGATGGCCTCCACTTCGGCAGCGATGATATCCCGAGTAGGCAGATCGAACCTCATCCCTGGTTCCCCTACTGCCATGGGACACTGCGCAGGGCTATTGAACTCAAAGGGTGTGCCCCCTGCCTGCCAGACTCCTGCTTTCACGGCATCTGCCACCCCTCTAAGATGGATGTGTCCTGGACTCGTCTCGCCCCAAGAGTTCGCTATACCGATTCGTGGACGTTTTAAATCCTCCGTATCATAGCCCATCGATTTCAGGAGGGATCGCGCACGAGCGTTCTCCGGCATCTGCAGGATTCGAGTATTTTCCGTCAGATTGATCATACATGACCTCCTTTACGTTTTCTAAAATCGAACCTTCAGGGCTGGCATTCGGGGGAAGGATCAAGCCATGTACACACCACCGTTGATATCCAATGTCGCTCCCGTAATAAACCCATTATACTCGCTGGCCAGAAAGGCTACTGCTCGGGCCACATCCTCGGGAGTACCAGCCCTACCTAAGGGAATGGTTGCAATAGTTTGCCGCTTGGATTCCTCTGTGGTATGTACCGCATGGAACCGAGACCCCAAAATCAGCCCCGGGGCAACAGCATTCACCCGAATCCCGAAGGGTGCCAATTCGGTAGATAGGGAGCGGGTAAGGGTAAGAATCGCCCCTTTGGCCGCAGAATACATGATGGAACCCGCATGTCCGCCCTTCCTTCCTGCCAGGGATGCCAGGTTTACGATGCTGGATTCCTTTGCCTTCTTCAGTAGGGGGATAGCCTCTCGCGTGACGAAAAAAATGGAATCCATGTTCACTTGCCATACTTTTCGATAGAACTCCGTATCCATCTGCTCCATCGACTGCCGCCCCACCAGATCGCCCGCATTGTTCACGAGAATGTCCAGCGTATCCCACCGTTTTCTGAGGGCTGTAAAAAGTGCCTTTACCTCTGCTTCCGTGGATAGATCCGCCTGTAGGGCAAAAGCCTCTCCCTGGGAGGTTTGTATCTCTTTTACAAGGCGTTCCGCCGCTTCCGAACTGGTGTGGTAATGGATCGCTACACTTGCCCCTAGAGAGGCAAGCTCCCGCGTGATAGCCGCCCCGATACCGGATGCGCCTCCGGTAACGAGTGCTCGTTTTCCTTTTAAACTATTCATGGAAGCTATCCTTGTCAGAATAATCTACCGGTATACAACCGGTTTCATTATAGGAGAGCCTTTTAAAAATTACAAGGCAATTCTATCATCTACCAGCAGGACCTGTGGATTCCCTCACCACGAGTGAAGTAGGAACCACTACTCGCAAGGGACCTGGATTCCCTTTCTCGATAAAGGAAAACAGTAAATCTACGGCCATGCGTGTTAGAATGGGAATATTGACACTGACCGTCGTCAAGGTAGGAGAAACTTGGGTACATTGCTCCGTATCGTCAAACCCGATGAAACTCATTTCCTTTGGTACAGAAAGGCCGGCTTCCTTCGCAGCCCGCATTGCTCCAAGAGCAACCATGTCGTTACAGGCGCAGATAGCTGTAGGTAAGGGTGTAACCTGGTGCAACAGTTTCTCCATAACGGCCTTCCCACTCTCAAAGTTCCAATAACTGGTGAACATCTGTGCTTCCCCTTCCTCGGAAACTTTGCTTCCCATAAAGTCAAAGTAACTTTTCCTACAAGTTTCTGTCGTATAGTGTCCTGCCACGCCATTGATGAAAAAGATCCGTCTATGCCCCAATGAAAAAAGGTACTCCAAGGCAGAGTGAAGTCCATTGTATCGGTCCTCCAGAACCATTGGGAACCGATCGGAGATCCTATTGATCAGTACCGTAGGGATCTTCAGGCTCTCCACTTCCTGGAGTGCTTTATCCGGAATCTGGCTCACCAGGATAAACCCCTGGACCCCGCTTTCCAGGATACTTGGGGGAAGTTCCTCATCATTTCCTGTTGTAGCATAGATCAAATGGTAGCCTTTTACCTTCAGCTCTTTCTCAATCTGATAGAATAAGTTTGCATTGAAGGGTTCTGTAATTCGATCGACCGCATGCGTACCTCTCGGAAGAATGAAGGCAATTGATCTCGATGGCGTATCTTGGGGATTTTTTGTCCGTTTTGCAAGGATAACAGTACCTTTTCCCGGTTCCTTTCGAACTAGCCCCTCTTCTACCAGTTTCTGTAAGGCCTTTCGAATGGTCAGTCGATCCACTCCGTATATAATTCCCAACTCCCGTTCAGAAGGAAGGTACTTTTCTTCTGAGGATTCATTCTCCCGCAACAATCCCAGAAGAGAATCGTACACCTGCAGATATTTGCTCCGACCTCGTAGAAATTCCATCGCTCTCTTCTCCCTAAAAAAACTCTTGCGACCGCATCGAACCTGTGGTACAATTTTTATACAGGTAAGCAACCGGTTGATTTTGACGAATTGAATTTTACCTGGTTTTTGCGCCTAGCGCAAGAAAATAATTACAGGAGGCGGTTATGAAAAAAATGGGAACAGGAATCTCTCTGATTTTGGGCGTATTCTTACTGTTCAGTTCTCCCTTGTTTGGGGGTGGGGCTACTGAAACAAAGGCAAAAGAAAAATATGTTATCAAGATGGCCACTCCCAGCAATCCAGAAGACTCGTGCGTAAAAGGATTTTTCCAGTTCAAGGAGATCGCAGAGAGGGAAAGTAAAGGACAACTGGAAGTTCAGGTGATGCATTCGGGACAATTGGGCGGACATCGGGATTACATTGAAGGATTACAGATGGGGAGTATACAAATCGCAGAGATCAATACCTCAGTACTTTCCGCTATCGATTCTCGGTTCAGTATTTTCGATATGCCCTATATTGCGAAAAGCATGGATCATGCCATTAAAGTCATTGACAGTGGTGTGGGGGATAAATTGGCGAAAATTCTGGAAGATAAAACGGGAATCAAGATCATCGGATGGATGGTACGCACCCCCCGGAGTGTGTACAGCTCCAAAGGGCCCATCTATACGGCCGATGACTTCAAGGGATTGAAAATTCGTGTAATGGAAAGCCCCGTCATGATCCGAACCATGGAACTGCTAGGGGCGAAACCCGTTCCAATCTCTGCCAACGAGCGTTACATGGCATTGCAAACTAAGGTAGTAGACGCTGCTGAAAATAGTCCACCTTTGATCATCACCCAAAAAGAGTACGAAGTAACCAAATACGTCTCCCTAACTGAACATTTCTGTACTCCCAACGTGATCGCTATGGATGGAAAGTTCTTCAAGAAACTAAGCCCTGAGTTACAAAAGATCGTTCTTGCTGCGGGAAAGGCTGCAGCCGATTTCGCTATTCAGGAAGACAAACGACAACTACAAAGTGCAATAAAGATTCTGGAAGAAAAAGGGATGAAGGTGAACGAAATTAAAGATAAAAGTACATTCATCGAAAAGGTTCGTCCTCTGTATGCAGAATATCAGGATAAAATCGGGAAAGATCTGTTGGATGCATTCCTAACTACGAACTAACTAAAGCAGGGGCCTGCATTTTCGCAGGCCCTTTTGTATACGGTAATACCTATGGATAGATTGATTGAGTTTCTTTTCGAAAAACTAATTCCCTTTCTGTTAAAACTGATAGGGAGTATTTTACTCCTTACTATTCTTCTTCAAATATTCGTACGTTTCATCATGGTCCATCCTTTTTCTTGGACGGAAGAGTTGTCCCGATTCAGTTTCATCTGGTTCTGTTTTCTTGGAAGTGCCTATGCTTTGAAGAAGAATCTGCATCTAGGTATCGATTATTTCTACAAGAAAGCAGCCCCGGCCACGCGACGCAAGATGGATATGTTCATACACCTCATCATTCTGTTTTTCGGTTTTCTTCTCTGTTACTACGGAACCATCATGACGCAGATCAGCTCTTTTCAAAAATCACCAATCTTACGTTTGCAAATGTCTTACATGTACATGGTTCTTCCCATTACCGGAAGTTTTTTTCTGCTCTTTAGCGGATATCGACTATACCAAATAATAAGAAAAAAATAGGAACACTCTATGACAATAGCCATTGTGGTCTTTATGTTGCTAATAGGTTTAATGCTGTTCAATGTTCCTATCGCGATTAGCACAGCCATTGCCGCTTTTGGGGGGATCCTCATTACCCAAGATTTGCCAATGACCGTTCTCGTACAACGGATGTTTGTGGGGATAGATACCTTCACTCTGATTGCCGTTCCCCTGTTCATCCTAACAGGCCGCATGATGGCATTGGGAGGAATCACCACAGATCTAATCAATCTCTCAAAGATATTGGTAGGGTACCTGCGGGGCGGGCTTGCCTATATAAATATCGTTGCCAGCATGTTCTTTGCAGGCATTACTGGGTCTGCTGCATCGGATAGCTCCTCTATAGGTGCCATCCTGATTCCTGCCATGATAGAAAAGGGGTATGAAAAAGATTTCACAGTAGCGGTGACGGCCACAAGTTCCACAATCGGCGTCATGATCCCTCCCAGCATCCCTATGGTGGTGTACGGAGTTGCCTCTGGAGCTTCTATAGGTAAATTGTTTCTAGGAGGTTTCATTCCTGGGGTACTGACAGGGTTTGCTCAAATGGCAGTGGTATTTCTCCTGGCCAGGAAAAGGAACTATCCGGTTGAAGTACGTATACCTCTAAAAGATTCTATCAGAATCGTGCTGAAAGGTATCCCTGCCCTCCTTACCATTATCATCATTTTAGGTGGCATCATTAGTGGAATCTTCACTCCTACAGAAGCCGCAGGAATTGCAGCTTTCTATTCGTTCTTGTTAGGGACCTTATATTATAAAGAGTTAAAGTTAAAGGATATTCCAGGGATCATAGTCGAAGTGGCTACAACAACTGGCATGGTAGCCCTCATGATTGCTACGGCTAGTTCGTTAGGTTGGTTATTTGCCAATCAAGGGATTCCAAAGATTATCGGAGATGCCATCCTATCGGTCACGGACAATTATTTCTTGATCCTTTTGCTGATCAATATACTTCTTTTGTTTGTGGGCACCTGGCTCGATTTGAGTCCGGCAGTAATCATCTTTACACCGATATTACTCCCCATTGTCCAGCGACTTGGGATGGATGCCGTACACTTCGGTGTGATCATGGTCGTGAACTTGGCCATTGGCCTTTTTACTCCACCCGTGGGAGTCTGCCTATTCATCACCTGTGGCATAGCACAAATCTCCATCGCTGAAACGGTAAAAGCCTTTATCCCCTTCTTCATTGCAATGGTATTTGTACTCCTTCTAATCACCTATGTTCCACCTCTGGTCATGTTCCTCCCCAATTTACTGATGCGCTAAGGAGATGGAATGGAATATCGTATTCTCGGTGAGTCAAATCTATCCTTATCTGTAATAGGAATGGGTTGTTGGTCCTTTGGAGGTGGTTCCTATTGGGGTCCTGCTGATCAAACTGCGATAGAAAAGGTAGTACTCACTGCCCTTGATGAGGGGATTAATTATTTCGATACTGCCGAATCGTACAATGAGGGAGAAAGTGAAAGGTCTCTTGGGAAAGCCCTGCGGGGGCATCGCACACAGGCGATTATAGGCACCAAAATCAGTCCTTCACACACGAAATCGCCCTTAGAGATAGAAGGGCATTGTAAAGAGAGTTTGCGAAGGTTGTCTACAGACTATATCGATCTCTATATGCTTCACTGGCCTTTGAATCCCCTATCAATTGCTCACTTTTCAAGAGATCAACATGTAGAAACTGTTCCACCAATCGAAGAAGTATTCCATACGTTCCAGAAATTACAGAGAAAAGGGTACATTCGATACTTTGGAATCAGTAACCATGGGGTACACCAAATGCAGGAACTGTTGGATGCAAGTATCCCTATCGTAGCCAATGAACTTCCCTACAATTTGGTCAGCCGAGCAATAGAAAAAGATATTCTACCCTTTTGTAAGCAACATAAAATCGGAGTGATCGGTTACATGGCTCTTCAACAAGGTTTACTGACTGGACAGTATCGGGATTTCTCAAAAATTCCGCCATCTCAGGCACACTCTAGACATTTTCATTACTCTCGGGGGAAAACCGAATCCCGGCATGGGGAGAATGGAGCCGAAGAGGCAATCCTGGAATTACTGAAAAAAATGGGACAATTGGCCAGAGAATTGGGTACTTCCCTAACAACCCTGTCCTTGAAATGGGCTATAGATGAAGAACAAATCGCATGCACCTTGGTAGGTTGCCGTTCTGTAGAAAAACTTCACGAGAATATACAGGCCAGTAGCTTTTACCTTCCTAAGGAAGCTCATCGGCTGCTTACCCGATGGAGCGAACCGGTACTAGAAACTTTGGGATTCAGTGCCGATTACTATGAATCTCGTGAAAAAAGTAGGATCTACTAGCCCCAGGCATCATACCAATCCCTTCCGTACCTTTCCTATTCTTTCCATAAACCGCCTGGTTTCCTCTTTTACCAATTGTACGAAGGGGTTTTCTTCAAGGTTGCCCACCACCGCTTTCTGTTCCTCCTCGTTCCGGAAGGTAGCCTTACGAAAGGGGTTTTCGTAGTCCTTCCTCCGGCTATTCATCACCCCCTCGAGGATGTAGCGTTGGATCCGCTCCGCCTCTTTTAAGGATTTCTCCCACAACGCTTTCGATAGCGGTGATGCCCACAGGTCCTGCAGACTCATAAGCGCATGCCGAAGCTTGTCCAGGGGGTACTCTTCCCACAGGGTGTCGTACCGCGCGTGGAGTTCCTTCCAGGAGCCAATGCGGCCTTCCCGCACATCCGCGAAAAGGGTTTCCAGTTTCGGAGCGGGCACAAGCTGCCCCCCTAGGTTGAACCACCGGGTTTCACGTTTCGAAGCATCGGTTTTACGCCAAAAATTTATAGAACCTCCCACCTTCTCCGAAAGGGTTTGAATGAACTCTTCGAAACCGGTACATCCCCAGCTTTCCCAGGCGGCAAGTAGATTCTTTACCCCATAGTAGAGGATCATGTCCCGATACGCCTGATACGCTTCCGCCGCTTTGAGAATCACTACCGGCCGTTTGGAGTTCTCTATCCCTTCCCCGTAGATGGGAAATCCACGAACCACATCTGGCTGTTCCAGCAGGAGACGTCGGCCGAGGGAGCGGTAGGATTGAGGAGTTTGTTCCACTTGCTTCCGGCCCTGTTCCTGGGACTCCGCAGCCTTCCCTACCCACTCTTCCAGAAGCCCCGAGGCAACGAAGATTTCCTCCACCGTATCGGGGGCCAGGGCTGCATACTCGATATGCTGGGTTTTTTTCACCCGTTTGTCCCGATTCTGGAACTTCCACTCGTTCCGGGCCAGTGCGTACTGATTGTACATCCAGAAGTAGGCAGGCATTACTTCCAACTGTCCCTTTGTTTCGTTGTTCACCACCAGACTGAAGGGAAAAGGTATATGCAACTCCGCCGGGTAGGATCCTTTCTGGATCAGCACGAAAGAAGCGAATCGGGAAGAATGCTTGAGGGATACGCAGAGACCGGGCCAGAATCCCCGCCCCGCCACGATTTCCCCGTCGTTAGCCCGGCTATTGTGGTTGGAGCCGATAGTGGCCCCCGCGGCAATGTTACTCTGCCCCATCACCAGAGAGGAGGTCAAAAAGGAGTTGTTATGGTGCTGCTCATGGGTGGGGAACACGAGATTGTTGAGGATCTCGCAACAGGAAACCGTAGAGTTTTCTCCCAGAACGGAATGAATCAGCCGGGCACCGTACTTCAGGTTGGCATGATCGCAGAGCACGAATCGCACGGCCTTGCACCCATAGAACACGTGGCACCCATACCCGATGATCCCGTTCACCAGTTCCACCCCCTCCCCGATCTGGGTAGGAGCCTCAGCGCTGGAGTTGATGGTGAGATTCTTCAGTTTGTTCGCTCCCTTGATGTAGCAGTGGGAACCGATCTTTACATCCTTGATGATGCGGCAACTCTTGATCACCGTGGAGTCCCCTACCGTGCCATAGCACCCCCTTCGCAAATCGAACCCGCTCTGGGTGAAACGGAAAAATCGATCCATAAGCACCCTGTCTTCCCGGAAAGTGGCCCAGAGGTACGCATCCGCCGGGATCATCCCCTCGAAGGGAAGGATACTTCTCCCGCCCGCCTCGTTGATCACATCGATCCAGTAACGGGTAGCTTCCTCTTCCCCCTCCTTCACGATCCCGTTTCCAAACCGGGCGTGATTGGTGGTGTTCATTTCATCGATATTGAACAGGATGCACCGGTTTCCGATGATGTAGTGGCAGAGGTACTGCACGTTGTGAATGGCTACGTTGTCCCCCAAATCGCAGGAAATGATACGGCTGGAGGAGATTCCCACGGGCAGTTTCAGATCGTGATGCCGGAGAATCGAGTCTTCCATAGAGCCGATCCGCACCAGGCCGTAGAACTCCGTATGGGTGATCCGGTAGGGATCGAACCGATCGGTCACCAGCAGGTTGTCCCAATTGTCGCTGGTATTCAAGTTCTTGACAAGGATTTCGATTTCTTTGGCGGTGAGGTGCCTCCAGTATCCTTCCGGCTTGGGGTTCTGTTCGTTCCGGATCCAGAACTCATCCTTTCCTGCCGGAAGGTATGCAGGGGGAATGAACCCGAACCCCAGTTCGTCTTTGGGAAAGATCTGTACTTCATCCATGGTTACTAGGATACCACGACTGCCTACAACCTGCAAATTGCCACTTCCTCCTAATTTTAGGAAGTCCTTCAATGGTCCTATGCGTGTGGCTACCTTTTAACAGTGCTTTTACATACAAACCTTTGAAGGATCGGCCGATCTGTATTATAGTTTAGGTGGTCTATGAACGGAACACGGAAGATTTGTGTCATCACCGGTGCCAATAAAGGCATCGGGTACGAAGCGGCTCTTACCCTGGGGCTCATGGGGTGGGAAGTGGTGTTGGCCTGTCGTTCCTTTGCCCGGGGAAACCAGGCCGTGATGGCCCTGAACTCGGTTTTCAGGCAAACCGACCCCGGCGGGAAAAATCAGGGCTTGGCTGTGTTCATGGAACTGGACCTCGCCTCCTTCGCCTCCGTCGATAACTTCGTGGTAGGATTCAAAAAACGGTACCATGCTTGCGATGCCCTGATCTGCAATGCAGGACAGATGGGGGGGCCGTACGCGCAAACCGCCGAAGGATTCGAACGGCAGGTAGGGGTGAACTACCTCGGGCACGTGGCCCTCTTCGCGCGCCTGTATCCTTTCCTAAAGGGTTCTCCCGATGCTCGGGTAGTTCAAGTCTCTTCCCGGGCTCACGAGCGTGCCACCCTGGCCGAGGGGGAGTTCCCCAGGATCGCTCGTCAACCTGAAGATACATACAACCCCTGGAAAGCCTACGCCCAGAGCAAACTTCTTCAAGTTCTTTTCACCCTGAAAGCACAGGAGGTGTATGGCTCGGATACGGTACGGTTCTATGCCGTTCACCCGGGAGTGGTGGCTACGGATCTTCTCCTTTCCCCTTTGCCGGGGCTCGCCAGGACCATCCTCCGCCCCCTTGCCCGGGTGTTTACCGCTGTGGGATTGTTACAAACCCCCAAGCAGGGGGGAGACGCCATCACCCATCCCGTGCTGGCCTCTCCTCCCCTCCCAGGAGGCACCTACTGGGCCGAAGGTTCCCCCCGGGAGCCCAATCCCCTGGCTCGTTCCAAAACCCTCCAGGATGATGTGTGGAACCATACCTGGAATCTTCTCGAAGCCTTTAGGATTCAGGCTCCCTAGAGTATGAAAGTGGGAAAAGCCCCTGTTTATCTTTTTTTGTTCCTGGGGATGCTGATCGTCGTATCTGGAATAGCGGAATCCCCCCACAGGAGCCCCCAGGCGGACAAGGGGATCCTGGACTTGTCTACCATCGATTTATCCAGGGTGGGATCCGTTCTGTTACGGGGGGAATGGGAGTTCTACTGGGATACCTGGATCGATCCTGCCCAGGGAGCCTCCCTCATCCCTTTTGACCGCCGCTACGTTCCCGTACCCGCCAACTGGAAAACCTATACCGGTATAGATCCTTCCCCCGCTCTCTACGGGAAGGCTACCTACCGACTCCGGGTGATCACCGATGGGAAAACCCACCTGTACGGGCTGCGCTTGAAGAGGATCTACTCCGCTTACAGACTCTTTGTGAACGGGATGCTTGTGGCATCCAACGGCACGTTGAAGGATAGTCTGGAGGAAACGGAAGGGCAACTGGCCGTTCGAACCGTCTATTTTACCTCCTTCACTCCAACCCTGGAGATCGTCCTTCACGTGTCCAACCCCTATTACTACCGCGCCGGGCTTTTAAGCCCTCCTGAGCTGGGAACTGAACAATCCATCGAACGAGTCCATGTGTTGGCTGTTGCCTCCGATGTGTTCCTGCTGGGGGTCATTACCATCATGGCTGCCTACTACTACATCCTGTCCTTCACCCTGGTGAAACATCGGTATTCCTCCCTGTTCTTTGCCCTCTTCTGTACAGTGGTGGGTCTACGGGTGATTCTCATTTCCGGGGAACGATTCCTCTATTTCCTGGTGCCTGGGCTGGGACTCAAGATCGATATGGTCCTGCAGGGGTTTGGAATCTACCTCCTCATTCCAACCTTCCTTTCCTTCATCTATTTCCTGTTTCCGGCCCGGGGCAATACGAAACTGATCAAGTTCATCGGAGCCTCGAGCCTTCTCTACCTCATTGCCACACTGGTTCTTCCGGTACGTCTGCATGGCTACATCCTCACCGCCTACTATCCCTTCTTCAT
>Ga0123519_10004492_pt1 | contig 22598 bp, 40 predicted proteins | sample YelNatPaOPRAMG02_FD_87396 | JGI IMG/M metagenome (GOLD analysis project Ga0123519, IMG submission 87396) | Hot spring microbial communities from Yellowstone National Park - Yellowstone National Park OP-RAMG-02 (version 2) | ecosystem: Environmental > Aquatic > Thermal springs > Hot (42-90C) ...
CTGAGGGATATCCCGAAGAGCATCCTAAAAGGTAAGGACCGCCTGCTGGTCTTCAGGAGGGTCGAGAGATGAGGCTGAGGGATATCCCGAAGAGCATCCTAAAAGGTAAGGACCGCAGGGGTATGGCCACCGTAAAGGAACCCCCGCCCTACATCCTGCCGATATCAAGAGTCACTAGGGAGTACGAGATCGAGCGCCCCGCCCCCGAGGAGGCGGAGAGGGCCTACGAGGAGGCGGAGAGGCTGGGCGAGGCGTTCTTCGTGGCGGACAAGGAGGACGGATCCAAGACCCTGTTCAGGGCCCGCAAGATGGATCCAGCGGATCCCGCCAGCTGGAGTTGGTGGTGCCCGCACGAGGAGGAGCTGACAAGGGATAAGAACCTGTGGAGGCTGTACCGGAAGATAGAGAAGTACAACATCGCCCACAGAAAACCATGGCCGCCCCGCGCTCGGGAGGAAGTTAGGGAGGCGGAGGTGGAGCACGAATGAGCGCCCCGACCAAGCCCCAAGACAGGTGGCGATGCTTCTGGTGCGGGCAGGAGATCGAGGTCGAACGCCCCCTCAAGCCCATCAACTGCCCTAACCCCAACTGCACCCACAGGGGCCCCGGACAGCACGCCCACTTCACCCCCCTGACGGGCCCCTGGACCTACTTTGAGGACGGCGGGGGGAAGTTCGTCCCCAAGAAGCTGGCGGACAAGCTAATCAACGAGGTCCACTTCGTGAGCCACAGGGACTCTGGGAACATCTACGTCTACAATGAGGGGGTGTACGAGGGGTGGGGCAAGCAGAGGATTGAGATGGAAGTCAGGAGGGAGCTCGGGGATCTGTGCAACGAGCACATGGTGAGCGAGACGGTCTCCGCCGTGAGGGAGATGACTTACGCCCCGCCCTCGACCTTCTCTTCCCCTCCCCCCCAGTTGGTGTGTGTGAACAACGGAATCCTCAACCTGCTCACGGGGGAGCTGGCGCCCCACGCGCCCGAGGAGGTGTTCCTGAACAAAATCCCTTGGAACTGGAACCCAGACGCCCAGTGCCCGAAGATAATGGAGTTCCTGAAGGAGAGGCTCCCCGACCCGACCGACCTGCAGACCTTCCTGGAGGCCTGTGGCTACTGCCTGTACAGGGGCTACCCGATACAGGTCGCCATAATGCTATACGGGGAGGGGGACACGGGGAAGAGCACCCTCCTCAACCTCCTGCGCCGGCTGCTGGGAACCGGCAACGTGGTCAGCAGGAGCCTGCAGCAGCTCTGCTCCGACAGGTTCGCCACGGCGGAGCTCTTCGGAAAGCTGGCGTGCATCTTCCCAGACCTTCCTTCTGAGGGCATCTACGACACCTCCGTGTTCAAGGCACTAACCGGCGGGGACCTGATACCAGCCCAGCGGAAGTTCGGCCAGCCGTTCTACTTCGTGAACTACGCCAAGCTACTGTTCTCCTGCAACCAGATCCCGCAGGCTAGGGACCTAAGCGACGCGTACTTCCGTAGGTGGGTGCTCATCCCGTGCAACGAGAAAGTTCCAGAGGACAAGAAGGACCCCTACATCCTAGACAAAATCTGCACCCCCGAGGAGATGAGCGGCTTCCTGCGCGTCTGCGTGGAGGCGTTCAGGCAGGCCCTAGCCCGCGGCCACTTCCTGAAGAGCAGGACGGTGGAGGAGATACGGCAGGAGTACCTCCGGAAGGCCGACCCCATCGCCTACTTCGCCCAGACCTGCCTGGTCGAGAACCCCGACATGTGTATACCTAGGCGCCTACTGTACCAGATTTTCCAAGGGTTCTGCAGGGAGCTCAGGGCGATTCCTCCCAGCGATGTTACCTTTAATCGGAAACTCCCAGAGCACATCTCGGTTTCCGTACAGAAAGTCAGGGTTCCCAACTCGGGGCAGGTGTGGGTGTGGATCGGGGTGGGCCTGAACCCGGATGTCGTCGGAGCTATTGAAACCGTGCAGGTGGAGGGGGGTAGGGTGGCGGTGGTCGGGTACGGTTCCATCACCCTTCCTAGCGAGGAGCAGGCCAGCCTTTCGGAAAAATCCGAACAACCTACCCCCGACAACGCCCCGAATGTTCCAGATGTTCCAAATGTTCCAATAAAAGCCTCGCATCTTGGAAGGGTAGCAGGCCTAGAAGACACCCCCTCCGGAACAAAGGTAGGGATTTTGGCTGGAACATTTGGAACAAACGGAACATTGGAAGCACATAATATCGCAGGCGAAGGTTCACATAATATTGTGGCTGAAACCCCACCATCAAAGGTAACGGCGATAACCCAGATCGCCCGTGCCCTCCAGCTCCTCCACGGCAACTTCACCGAGCCGGAACTGCTGGAGGAGGTGGAAAAGGCGGGAATCGAAAGGCAGGCGGGGGCGGTCTGGCTGCAGAAGGCATTGGAGGAAGGGGAGGCATTCGAGATCTCGACGGGCATCTACTCCTTCGTCAGACCGCCGTCCAAGATCCTCTCAGTCATCAGGCTCAAGGAAGACCTCTTGCCTGACCTAGTGATTGACGTGGTAGACGGCCAGCCCGTAACCGTCCAAGCCAAGAAGAACCAGCTGATCGCCCTGCCGGTTGCCGTGGCCAGGAGGCTGATTGAGAAGGGGAAGGCGGAGGAGGTAAAATGAACCCGAAGCAACCGAATCCCGCTAGGCCGGTGTTCTGCCCCCTGAAGAAGGAGTACTTCCAGCTGGTGCGGGACGGTCACAAGGTGTGGGAAATCCGCTCCGCTGGCAGTCCCGTGGGAAGGGCTGTCCTGAGGAGAATCCCCCCCTTCCCCATCGTTCTGCGACGGGGCTACTCTGGCGATGTCGTAGCGGCCACGGCGGTGGAAGTCCTCTGGTTCCCGTCACTCGAGTGCATCCCCGAGGAGGTGCTCGGAGGCGCATGCACCACGCTCCGTGACCTGAAGGAACTGGGGATACGGGGGGAAGTTGTAGCGGTGAGGTTTGAGGTGACGGAACATGGAGGATAGTGGAACCCCCGAGGTCGTGATTTACGTAGACGGTGCGTGCGAACCGGTCAATCCAAACGGGATAGGGACATACGGGTTTGTGATATACAGGAAGGGCGACGTTCTCCTAGAGGGGCTGGGCACGGTAGGGGAGGGGGCGACGAACAACGTGGCGGAGTACACGGCGGTGATACAGGCACTCAGGACCCTCCTCTCGGCGGGGTTCTCCTTCACCTCGGTCGAGATAAGGTCCGACAGTGAGCTCCTCGTCAACCAGCTGAGGGGGGAATACGGGGTCTACGCGGAGAGGATTCTGCCGCTGTACGAGGAAGCCCTCCGCCTGCTCCGCCAGCTTGAGGGGAAGGGGGTGGGGGTCAGGATTCGCTGGGTGCCGAGGGAGGAGAACAGGAGAGCCGATGCGCTGACCAAGAAAGCGTACGAGGAGTACTGCGAGCAGCATCCCGAGGTCGCCCAGAAGTATGCCCCCCACCTAGCGACGGAGAAGCAGAAGGAGCTACTGGGGAGGCTGGGCATCCCTGTATCTAGATGGATCTCAAAGAGGGCCGCTTCCAGGCTAATAGGGGAGGCGCTGGGAAGATGAGCGGACAGAGGAGCCGAATTGTGGAGGCCGAAAGAGAGCTGGGGAAATTGATGAATTCGGTGACGGCACATGACGGCAAGTAGCGGAACGGCGCCCACATTCTTCGACTCTTCTGCCTACGTGGCCGATGCCATCGTCCGCAAGTACCTATAAATATGTGATCTCTTCGAGGCTCAAAAACGCTTTAATCCGCTTCTTTTCCCGCCTACTCATCAAAATCACATTTTGACGAGTATTAAAAGGGCTTGAAGCTAAGGTTGTGATGGAGTACCTGACGAAGGAGGAGATCCAGAAGATGCTCTACGCGGCTAGGCAGCAGAAGGAGAGGGATTACCTGTTCCTAAAGACGCTGTGGCTCACGGGTGCTAGGATTTCCGAGATTGTGGGGGTGAGGGCCTGCGACGCTACGGACGGAACCGCACATCCGGAGCTCGGTCTGACCCCCTCGGCCATAAACCCCCGGGACAACCTATTGCGGCTAGCCTGCCTCAAGCGCCGGAAGTACGGCGGGGAGTTCCGCTGGGTAAGGGTTCCAAGCGGCTTCGTACAGGAGTTGCTGGCTTACTGCCACAAGCATGGCATCGCAGAGACAGACAGGATCTTCCAGTTCGGCAGGGACTGGGCGTACAGGCTGGTCAGAACCTACGCCGAGAGGGCAGGGGTCAGGCTAACCCCCAACCCCGCCGCCAAGAAGGGCCTAGAGGTGTCCCCCCACAAGTTCAGGCACGCCAACGCCATCCACATCATCCAGCGGAGCAAGGACCTGCTGGGCGGCCTAGTCTTGGTGCAGCGCAGGCTCGGGCACAAGAACCTCTCCACCACGCTGGTTTACATGAAGTACCATCCGTCGGAGGAGGAGAGAGCGATAGTGGAGCAACTCTGAACAAAAAATAAAAAAGTGGGGGATTTGAACCCCTGCAGGTCTGTCGGTGAACCCCCCTACTTGCCCCTGAAGGCCCCCGCCACGACCGCGATGATCAGCATCGCCACGGAAACGATGACGAGCACCGCCATCAGGTTGAAGGCGGTCACGCCGCGCCCGCGCAGGTTGCTGATCACTTGGTTCTCCTCAGTCGTGGAACCCGGAAGGGAACCCAGCACCTCGAAGGTTACTAGGGCCCCAACCGCGATTATCACGATGAGGGAGACGACGGAGATTAGAGCTTTCTGCATGCTAACCCTCCTTCCCGCCGGTCGGGAGCCCGCATAGCCCTCCCTGCCCTTTATCCCGGCGACCCTTTTGGCAAAGGGTGAACCCCTTCATCAACGATAGCAAATTTACCCTATAAAAAGGGAAATGCGTTCCCCGAAACATGCTTTTAAAAGCATATTTTCATCTAAATAGATGGGAGATTCGCAGGCCGCCAAGACCCTGCAGTCGCAGCAGCAGGCGGCGGAGGAATCTGAACGGCACTCCTACCTGACGACCATACGCGAATACCAGACTCCGACGGAGGCACAGAGGAGGGAATTTGCGCAAAGGCAGGCGGCCCTGCAGTCCCGTTCCCAGCAGATGCTAGCGACGAAGATGCTAGCACGATCCGCTACACCCACTAGCTCAACGCAACCTACTCCAAAGTGGGGAGTGGATGTCACCAAGCTCCAAATCGTCACGCCAGAGCAGGCGATCCGAGAGCAGCAGGAGAGAATGCTGGAGGAGCAGCAGAAGGTTCAGGCCACGCTAACGGGCGTGAAGCCCAAGGAGATCCCGAGGGTTCTCACATCGGACATAGAGAAGGCAACGGCCAGCATGCCTAAGGGAGAGCACGTGAGCCCGGAAATATACCAGTCTGGCCTCTGGCAGAAGGGCATGGAGTCCGCCGCCGAGAGGGTGGCGGGAGAGTTCACCCCCAGACAGAACCCAGCCGTCGAATTCGGGAAGGCCGTAGTTGGCGGCGTGGCTGGCACGTTCGGGGGAACCGTAGGACTGGTGAGTCCGGAAACGGGTAGCGCCATCGCCGGGTTAGGGCCCTCCCCCCTTGGGCAGGCTTTCCTGCAGCAGAAGGGCGGGCAGGTTACGGCCGGGGAGGTGACCGTCCCCTCCAAGTTCGCGGCCGCCATCAGGGTGATGGAGGAGCGCGGGATACCATTGCCCGAGAGGATGGTCGGTCTAACCTACAGCGAGAAGGTAGTTCATCCGATTCCCTCCACTTGGCAGGCTGGGGAGTTCGCTGGAACCGCCTTGGCGTCCGTTGCCATATCGGAAACACTGGTCAGGGGGATTCCAGCGGCGGTGAAGCTCGCCGCGAAGGAGGTGGAGGCCTCCAGGCTGGCGGTAGCCCGCACCGCGATGTACCTGCAGCGCGGACTGCCCCCGGTCAGGGCCTTCCAGTTGGGGCTCACGGCGGCGAGAACGGGGCTGGAGACCCCAGCCTCGGCAATCGTCCAGGAGTGGGCGGGCATGCTTGGAGCCCCTCAGGCGGTTAGGGCGATGAAATACCTGCCCGATGCTGGGGCATGGATGAGAACCGAGACGACCAAGAAGTTCGAGGTCGAGGGGGTCAAGGTGGGGGGGAAGGAGGTCAGCATCGGGGAGAGGGAGGTGAAGGAGCAGCTGGCGGTGGCGTACAAGCCCTCTGGGGTCAAGGAGTGGATACGACCCGAGCAGGTGATGCCCTCTTTTAAGCAGGTGGACATCACCAAACTGGGCCCGAGCGGGATGGAGAGGCTGGCTGGGTTCGTAAAGATAGAGCGTATCGAGGGGGTCCCGGTCTTGGAGGCCGGGGCGAAGTATGCCAAGATTCCCGCCCCCGTGCTGGAGGAGAAGACCACGGTCTCCCTCGCGCGCGTAGCCAGGGGGATTATGGAGCCACCGCAGGTCATCGGCGTTAGGTACGCCAAGCCCCTAGGTGGCCTCCCCGTGCTGGAGCAGATAGGGGAATCCATCGTCATGCTGAAGGAGATTTACCTTCCCGTGGCATCCAGCCCGATAACTGGCCCCCTAGCCAAGGCCTCCGCTGGTCTGTTCGCGGGCGTGAAGGAGGTGACCTCCCCGTGGTCAGCCTCAGGAGAGAGAACCAAGGTGGTAAGCAGGCCCAAGACCCAGCCGCCCGCCAAGGTGGACGAGTTCATCAGGGTGGACGAGTTCTCCAGCACCTCCATAAACGAGAAGTGGTTCACGGAGACCTCGACCAAGACCTGGGAGGAAACCGTGCCCGATACGTCCCAAGTCCAGGAGCAGATCCAGAAGACCGTGCAGCAGATGCAGACCGACATCAACATCCCGAAGATAACGCTGCCGAAAGGAGAACTCGGCACCCCCAAGATGTTCAAGCCCCCCTCGGCTTTCAAGCTCGGGAAGGAGTTCAGGGTGCGGATCTGGAGGCTGTCCGGAATCCCCCAGCTAGCCCCCAAGCGTTCACGCGGGAGGAGGAAATGAACGAGTCTGGGTCAGTCTTCACGATCACGATCTTCTTCTTGGCCCTGGCGGTGGGGGGCTTATGTATATACGTCTTCAGGCCGCTAATGTCCGCCGCCGAGGACGAGAACGCGATTCCGACGACTTGGGGGGACAACGCCGACTCCTACGTCAGCACCGGTGCCAGCTTCGCGCACTGGCTGTGGCTCGGCCTGCCGGTTCTGATTCTGCTGGGGCTGGTGAGCTGGTTCCTGGTGAACATGCAGAGGAGCAAGTACGAGGTGGTGCAGTGAACCCGGGCCCCATCTTCGCCGTAATCTTGCTAGTCACCGTCACGGTCACGACCATCTTCCTCTGGAGGGTGATGACGAACCCGCTGGGAAGCGTGGTGTCGGAGGTCGAGAACGCCAGCACGCAGGACGAATCGAGGGGAATCATCGGGCAGATGCCGTGGCTGTGGGCCGTCGCGGGCGTGGGGCTACTGGTGGGCATCCTAGTCGTTTTCATCCTGATTCTGCACTACAGGGAGCAGGGGTGGTGGTGGCAGTGAGGGAGAACCTTGTGAACCTCGCGGTGGACGGGGCGAAAGCGGGCGGGGGGTCTAACCTCACCGTCTACGGGCTACTCGAAGCCTCCGCCTTCCTCCTCGCGCTGGTGGCTGGGGCGATTCTCCTCTACAGGCTCTACCCCAAAATCGTGGAGGTGCTCGGATGAGGAGGGCGGTTCTCCTCTGCCTGGGCCTGTTTGCCCTCCTGACCCTCGTCCAAGGTGTCCACGCCGCTTGGTGGGACCCGAACTGGCAGTACAGGAGGGAGATAACGATTTCTGGCTCCCACCCGGAGAACTACCAGTTGAAAGTCGTCCTGCCCTTCTTCGACAACTCCATCCGATTCCTCGAGAACGAGAATTCTGGACTCCTCCCCTACTGGGTGGAGAACTGGACCGCGGACAATATGACGGTCTGGGTGAAGAGGTATCAGGCGAGCGGGGCGGACAGCACCATATATGTCTACTACGGGAACCCGAACGCCGGGAGGGTGGACAACGGGTGGGCGACATTCGACTTCTTCGACGACTTCAATGACAACACCCTGTCATCGGACTGGACAGTCTGGAACCCGACGGTCACAGAAATCAACTCGAGGCTGGAGGTGACGAATTCTTCCACCGATGCCCGTGCCCGTGTCGTCACCTACTCGAGGAACGATGTCGCGATTGCCGAGAGGGTGTATGTGGTCACCAGGAGGGGCGACATCTGGTTTTATGCCAACTCAACCAATTATTGGGGGGTTATGCTCTCTCCCTCGGATAACACTATACAATTCGGAAAATATCAGAACGCCTCTTGGACTTGGGCGGGTTCCGTGAGTTTCTCCTCGTCCTTCAACAGATGGTATAACTTCGAGGCGAGGAAGTATGGGACGACGGTGAAGGTCTATGTGGACGGGGTTCTCCAAGCGACTTTCTCCGATGCCTTCCTCGACGACTACAACTGGTATCCAGGCTGTGGGACTTGGAGCGCGACGGCTTATTTCGACGATTTCAGGGTGATGAAGTGCCTCGACCTAGAGCCGACCGCGAGCGTGGGGGCGGAGGAGTTCTACTCTTTCGGCATCTCCTCCGTCGAGTATCCAACCGAAGTGGACATCGACGATGACTGGGTTCAGAAGTCGTGTCCAGTCAGGGTCACGGTCTCCGACCAACTGGCTGGTGAGAACGCCGACAACATCCTCTCCTGTACCCTCGAGGTTTACGACTTCCTCGGCTGCAAAATCCTCTCCACGAGTTCGCCCGAAAATGTAGTCCTCATCGACGCGAACACCAAGAGGTTCGACTTCGTGGTAGACAACCTCTCACCCGCCGGTGTCAGCACATTGAAAATCACCGCAGTGGGCAGTTCGACTTCGGCGAGCCTGATCAAGCCCCTCCACCTGCTCGACTCCGAGGGCTACTGCAGATACGAGAACCTGCCGGGTCACGTCCTCTCGGTGAAGGGGGAGGTATGGAAGTTCGAGAACTGGGTCTTGAACGAGAACTTCAACGACATAAGCGACTGGAGCAACAGTTACTACAACTGGCCTGCCGCCTCCTTCTCGGTCAGCAGTTCGAACGCGAGGGAGGGTGAGAACTCCGTCCTCTTCTCGGGAACAGGCGGGACGAGCACCAGCACGGTGACCTTCTCCAAGACCGTGAACTTCTCCGGCTACTACAAGGTCGGGATTTTCGTGCGGGTGAATATGTCCTGCTCGCTCCAACTGAAGGTGAACGGGAATATCCTCTGCCAGACCGCCATCGACCAGACGAACTCTTGGAGGTTCTACGAGGCGAGGCTACCAGCGGGAACCGGCTCCGCCACCTTCACCGCCTACTTCTGCAACTTCCCACAGGTGGGTTCCAACACTATGACCATAAACCTCGATGCCCTCCTGCTCGGGGCGAGACCCTCTGGGACTTGGACGGTGAAGGACAACTACTTCGAGGACAACAACACGGGAACCCATTTGGTCTTCTGGAGCGGAGACAACTTCACGGTCGAGAACTTCTCGCTCGGATATGTGAAGAGGGACGGGAGGGTCGTCCTCAAGTTCTTCCTTGACAACATCGATGGCGTGGTGGAGAACACCTATCCGTATCCTGACTGTCCACCGTATCTCCACCTCCCCGATTGGATTTCCACCTACAGCCCCCTCAGCCCCCTCGTGGATGTCGACTGGGACTCCGAGAACAGGGACTACAAGAACGACAACTTCACCTGGGGGATAAACTGTGGAGATCCAGACAACGACGACCTGACCGTGACCTGTAGGACTTACGACAACAATGGCAACCTGGCGTTCGAGAACTCCGTCCGAGTCTGGTGGGACAGTTCGGCTGGCTATAGAACGGTAGGTGACAATAGGCGAAACTATGAAGGCTGGTTCGTGTGGAACCCACCTGACAACTCCCCGCTCGGAACCTGCGACCTGTGGGTGAGGCTCGACGACAATACCGACACCTTCGAGAACACCGCTTGGGAAGTCCTATACCTCGACGACATCACGACGACCTGGAGCGTCAGTCCATTGAACCCGTTCTGCAGGTGGGAAGTTACAATCTCGGGTTCCGTCCAGTTGGCGGACTTCCGACCCTGGTATTCCTCATACTTCCCGGGCAATCTGTGGAACTCGCTGGGAATAACCTCGAAGACCCTCGCAAAGGAGAACATCAAATACCTCCGCCTCGACGACCAGTTCAGCGGGACTTTCTACCCGACCATCAACGCCCCGTGGAGCCAGACCTACATCGAGCGGGCTACCCCCAGCCAGATTGTCCAAGTCTCCCTGACGGTCATCTGCGACCTGAACCCGAGCAACCCGAAGGTCTGGATCCTCGACGGGAGACCGGGATGGAGTTACACCAACAACCCGAACTGGAAGTATGCCGTGAGGCTGATGTGGGAGAAGGGATTCGACAACCTCACGGACAACCAGGTGGAGAACTCCTACACCTACTTTGTGAACTTCTCCTACACGACGGGGGCGACCAGCGGGGACAACAGACTCGTGAAACAATACACCGAGTTCCTACTGCCTTACCAAATCAATTGGGCTGTGATAAAGGACAACAGAAACGCATACACACGAACCCTGCTGGACAACGGGAGGAGGTATCTGGACTTCTACCTCATAAAGCAGGAGGACATCGACGCGGGGAAGTGCCTGAGTTACCTCTTCAAAATCGACGACCCCACTGGTGCTTGGCTGAACGGCACCGCGAGGTGGTACAAGTGGGTCCAGAACCAGCCGAAGAGGTTCATCACGGAGAGCTACTGGGGGGCGACGGGGGAAATCACCTGCTACCTCATCTACGACGAGACCTACAACATCCTGCTGGTGAGCCAGGACAACAGGGAGTTCGAGTTCGGCTTCTTCACGGCCTCCGCCAACAGGACGCCAGCCGCGCTGTCCCCGTTGCTCAGGGCCCCCTCCTCGGAGAACTGGCAGACGGTGTTCAGCCCAGAGTACTCCTGGATGTTCTGGTGGTCTTGGGACAGAACCGACAACAGCCTGCACCTGTACGGCCAAGACCGGAGCGGGAAGGTAGTGCACGCCGAGACGCAGCTGCTCACGACCTCCTACCCGTCAGCCGTCAGCGGCACGAGCATGATGGAGAACTCCAGCGGCACCTGGCAGACGGTCTTCTTCGCCAGTCCCGAGAACTGGTGGAGGGTGAGGGTCAGGCTGGAGACGCCCTCCGAGAACAACTACATCACCTACCTCATCTCCCCACTGATCCACGCGTCCCTCACGCCCCCCTCCGGCCTAGGCGAGGCGATAGGGTCACCGGTGCCCCTCTCGATGCTGTTCGCGGCCGCGGTGGGCGTCCTGATGCTCTGCCTGTTCGGCCAGATCAACGCCGGGGTGGGCATAGTCTTTGCTGGGATAGCCTTGGCGGTGATAAAGGTGCTGGGGATCAGCGTCCCGGCGGGGCTGATCGGCATCTTGGTGTTCGTGGGGGTTCTTACCATGATACTGGAGAGGAGGTCCTGAGATGCGGGCGGTTGACTTCATGGTGTTCATGATGTTCTTCCTCGCCTTCTCCGCAGTGGTCTCCAGCATAGCGGGGCAGTCCGTCGTGGAGAACTCCCAGTACTCCCCCATCCAGCAGACGGGAGGGACTTGGTCGTCTAGGAACATCTTCGCCGTCCTATCCCCGGTTCCCTTCCTCGGGGTGAGCGTGGACAGCCCGGAGGACCTCATCACCTCGCTGGTCTTCTTCATCGCGTCCCTAGCATCGGTCGGCTACGTGGTCAACTGGCTGACGAGGGGGTTCGCGGGCGGGGAGGGCAGGTTCACCCCGCAGGTGATAGGGGTGGTTCTGTTCGGCTGGTTCTTCTTTACCTACAGCTATAAGGTGTCCATAATCCTCAACGACCTCCCGTTCCTGCGCGAGGCGGGGCTGGGGTTCGTACCGCCGCTGATGATGGTGTTCTGCTCCGTGGTCGGGATCCTAGGCATGATACAGCTCCTTACGGGGGTGAGCACGAAATGGACGGAGTGATGCTGGACACCATCTGGCAGATGTTCTTCGGGGCGTACGAGGAGACGCTGGGCTTCGACGTGTTCTGGACGCTGATATGGTTCGTGCTGGCGTTCGGCCTATACATGAAGACGGAGAACCCGAGCGTCTTAGCCGCCACACTCCTGCTCGCCGTCCCGCTGGCCGCGATGTTCGGCAGGTTCTACCTAGTCGCCCTGACGGCGGTCTCCTTCGTGGGGGCCTGGCTGCTGTACAAGGTGCTGTTCAAGGGGAGGAGCCCATGGTAGAGTTCTCGGTGAGGATTTCGAGGAGGCTGGAACACCTCGTGGACAGAATCACGGAGGGGCTCGTCCTGCCGTCCGAGGACAGGCGCACCATCGTGAAGCTTACCAGCGCCCTGCAGCCCATACGAACCAGCGGGGCGTTGCTGGTGGGCAGGGACGGGAGGAGCCGCAAGACCATCATCATCGCCCCTAAGCTCCGCCTGCTGGAGAAGCGGAAGGGCAGCGGGTGGGCGAAGTATGTCTTCTCGGAGGAGGGGTGATGCAGAACCTAGACCGCAGGGTTCTGAGGCTGCTGGATAGAGGTCAGTCGCTGGGGCTTACGGTCAAGTGCATCAGGTCGCTACTGGGAGAGCAGAGCGAGATGCGCGTGGTCTGGAGCCTCCGCAGACTGCAAAAGCGGGGGAAAGTGGATAAGAACGGGAGGAGGCTCTGGCGGCTCGCGGTGTACGGCGGAACCTGAGTTACTTATTTAGCGTCTCCTCGTGTGCCTGACCCTGTGCAACCTGCCGCCGATGTACACCCTCACATTTCCCGGGGTCGTCGCGAAGAGGCTCTGGCTCCTGTGCCTCGCCAGCCTCCCCGTCTTGGTTCTCATGTGCCCGAACGCCAGCCACCTGCGGTAGGCCGCCTTGCTCCGGAAATGCATCGTCCTGATTTTTCTTCCCATCACCAGATTCGGTGCGGGTATTTAAAGGCCTCAGGCCCTCCGACCTAGGGTGTAGCCACCTGCGGTAGCAGTCGGGGCAGAAGATGTAGTCCAAGCCCCCCACGTTCTCCCTCCTGTACTTCATCACAACCTTCTTGCATATGTCGCAGACCTCCCCCAACTCGCTCTTCTCGAAGTACTTGTCCTCCTCCTTCTTCTTGGAGACCGCCTTCCACGCGTCCTCCACTGCCTGCCTCGAGTACCCCCTGCGGATCTTGGCGTACTGCTCGTACCTCCAGTCCTCCAGCGTCACCAAGTAGCTGTCCAGCGGGGCCCCCATCGGGGTGTAGACTATCTTGCCGTCTATCTGGAGCATCTGGCGGTATCCCACAGCCAGCCTCCAGTTGGGGCCCTTCTTGCTCGGCTTTATCACGATCCGGTAGGTCGGGTCCTGCCTGATGAAGTTCAGCAGCGCCCCCGGGTTGGGGGTGGTGTAGATTATCCCGCAGACCAAGTCCCCCACCGTATCGAACATGCCCTTCAGCTTCTGGGCCTCCTCGGTGAACCGCAACAAATGGCTGAACCCCACTCCGGCATCGTCTATCGTCAGCACGGGGAAGTGGCAGAAGCCCCCGAGCTCCTTGTCGGCTTCGATTATGGCGTGGCAGGAGGCGATGAAGTCCTCCACTTGGTAGCACAGGCACTTGAGGGCCATCTCCCAGGCTTCCTCCTCGCTCAGGCCGAACCCCCTGAACACATCCTCCATCACCCTCAGGGCGTAGACCGACTTGCCGCTCCGCTTCCTGCCCATCACGATGGCGGTCACGTGCTCGAGGGGGAAGGCGTTGGCTATCGAGCGGGACAGGGCTAGCGAGTTCTCGGGCATGCTCGGCCTGAGGGTTTGGAACCTAAGCACGTCCTCCTTTGTGATCACCATATCCCGCCCACCTGCCTCCTCGGGCGGAAGTACAGTAGCCCGGAATCATCGATCACGTCCACGATTTCAGACAGGTAGTCCTCGTACGCCCTGACCACTGCCTGCTGCTCGTCGCTCGTCTCCTCCCTGTACTTCTCCAGCAGCCTGCCGAAGTTCTCCTCCAGCCACTTGTCCACCTCCTCCCTCATCTTCCGTCTCAGGACCATGCGTAGCCCCCTGACTGCGGAGATGAACTTGGTGGTCGGTGCGTCCTTTCGCTCCCTCATGGCGTAGTGTATGCCCCTGAGCAGGACGGACGGGTAGTTCAAGGGGGCCAGCACCTCCCCCGCTTCCTCCGGCTCCATCATGCCTCCTCCGGTGCCTCCATCGCGAAGTCGCGGGCTATCCTCTGGAGGGCCATCAGGAGGGAGCGCAGGTAGCGCTGCCTGAGCGCCTCCCTCCTCCTCGCAAGCAGGGGCTTCTCCAGCGGGTCGGTCTCCGCCTCCATCTGGCGGTCGACTTCGCGTAGCTCCGCCTCGTACCGCTCCGTGCAGGCTCTCTTGTCCGCCTCGTAGGCCTTCCTAGCGCGCTCGGACTTTATCTCCTGCTCGCAGAGCTCTATGCCACGCTCGAGCAGGTCGAGGTAGTAAGGGTCGTCCGGGCAGATGTCCAGATACAGGTCCTGCACCTTGTTCAGGTGGCGAAGAAAACGTTCCGTCCACAGAACCATCGGGCATCACCTCACGGCAGGATTCCGAACGATTTCAGCATGTAGAGCACGACCGCCAACCCTATCATCGCGAAGACTATCGCCGCCGCGTACACCATGGCCTTGCTCTCCTTCCGCGGTATCTCCCCCCTGCCGATCAGCCTCTCCAGCATGGTCTGGCTCTCCATGTCCACGGGGGTGGCCTCCCATTGCTGGAACTCCACAATGTCGTCGAAGGACACCGTCTCCCCCACCTCCTTCATCGAGGGGCAGTCCCTGGCGTGCTCCCCGCTGAGCGGTTCACCGCAGAAGGGGCACTTCAGCGGTTCCTTCTGCTTCACTTTTCAGTTCCTCCTGTAGCCTTCTTTTGTGCCGCTTCCGCCGCCTCCATTTGCAGGAACTCCAAGCCCCTCTGCTTTATCACCTCCTTCTCCTCCTCGGTGAGATCCGAGAGCCAGCGGACGAAGTAGGGGTAGTTGGCCGCGAACACCGCCACCTCGGCGAAGTTCCTGAACCCCAGCTCCTTCAGCTCCCTCGCCACCTTAGCCTGCTCTACCGGTATGGTGTAGTCGGAGCGGGGGGAGGCGAAGAACACCTTCCTGCCGGTTGGCAGCGTGTAGACCGAACCCTTCGTGATTTTAATTCTCCCAGGGAAGGGCAGAACTATATAGTCCTGGTAGACCATCTCCCTGCCCTTCACGGGGTGCACCTTCTTGGTGCCCCCGATCCAGAAGACGAGGACATCCTTCGGCCCGAGCTCCTCCACCATCGGGGCTAGGCCGCTCCTCTGAACCTTCTCCCAGAGCATGAGCCAGGGCAGCAGCGCCAGCGCCCCGCCAGCGCCAGCCATCAGGATTGGGGCCGGTAGACCAGGATACTGCATGGCGTAGTACAGTCCGGCAATTAGAATCGCCATGGAAAACCCTGGCAGCAGGAAGTCCTTCCAGTCCATCACCTCACCTCCTCCTCGGGCCTCCTCTCCACCTCCTTGCCTATCCCGAACAACCTGGACAGGATCCCGCGCTTCTTCGGCTGCGGGGAGGGGGAGACCGACTCGGTGATGGTTCTCGTCGTGACCTCCATCCGTCGCTCGAAGCCACCGACCGACCTCGTCCCCTGAACCTCGAATATCATCTCCGCCATCCGCTGGACGGCCACATCCGGCAGGCCCAGCTTGAGCCAGAGCCGCACGGAATAAAAGAAGAGCTTAAGTCGGTACACATAGTTCATGTCGCTGAAATTACCCAAGCAGATGGTTCTGGCGAGCATCGGCAGGAGCGGCTCGAACCTCCGCTCCATCTCGGGGGTGGGCAGGTAGGGCTCTAGGAGCATGCGCAGTATCGCCTGGGTGGTCGCGAAGTCCTCGGTCCTCTCGCCCCTCTGGACTGCCATCATGATTCAGACCTCCCGATTGAGGTCAGTAGATCCCAAATGGACAGGAAGAGGAAAAACAGCGACACCCAGAACATCCCCTGGCACACCGCCGACCAGCCCCGCATCCCCTTTATGGGCACCTCAACGGAGTACGAGTTCTCCCCGTTCTCGACGATTTTGGTGACGGTACTGGAGGCCATGACGCCCGACAGGCCCAGAAAGAGCGCCATCGAGAGCCCGAACCAGATGATTTTGCCCTTGTCCGAAAGGATTCCCAGAATAAAGAATAGAAACGCCACGCCCAGGAAGAAGAGGTTGACTTCCCACAGCATTAGAAACCGCGCCGAGAGGGTTTTTATAAACTATTTTTCCGTCCCCTTCGGTCGCCCAGAAATCGCTTCCCGGCGAGGTCGACTGCGAAAATTGCCCCGATTGTTACCGTCAGAAACGCCGACACGAGGGCCAGACTGTGCAGATCCACCCCCTTCTTCTGGCAGTACTGCCAATCGGTAATCACGTTCCCGTTCTCGTAGTGCGCCCTAATCCACTTCCCCCTCTCTGGATAGTCCCCGTGATACTGGTAGTCCGTGAACCACTCCCCATACTCGACGAGGGTGATTTTACCATTCCCGACCTCGTAGACCTCCCCCATCGTGCTCCCCCTCGTCATCGCCTCGAGCGCCTGCCAGGCCCCGATTATCCCGACGATGCAGACGACCATCAGCCAGATGACGATGGCTTTCCTCCTATCCATTCTTCCCCACCTCCTTCCTCGATTTCAGTCTGCTTAGGATTGCAGTGATGAGAAAAGCGACGACAACTGTGAGGAGAAGACCCGCTAGTGATGGCGTTGGTGCTGGGAAAGGAAAACTTTCTGGCTGGTGGTAACTCCACGAGACGATGTTTTCCCCCTTCACGTGGGCGAGGATGTAGTTCCCAACCTTCGGTAGATTATCCCCGTAGTAAGCATAATCCCATACCACACCCTTTCCCTCGAACACGATTCTGTTATCTCCGACCTCGGTAACCCTCCCAGCGGAATAGTGCTCCTTCCCCCACTCGTTCAGGGAAGAGAATACCTCGTAGGTGACGAGTATCCCCACCCCCCAAGCGACGATGAGGGAGATGAGGAATAACCTATCCACCCTTCTCTACCTCCTTCCCTTCATCCGAGAACAGCAGGAGGACGATTACGCTGACCGCCGTGGCGATGAAGACCAGACCCGTGGAATACCCGAGCGGGGCGCCCCCCTTGCTTATGAACAGGTAGGCGATGAGCCAGACCAGACCGACGCCCACCGCCACACTAATTGGAATCCTCATTTCCCAACCTCCTCAAGTTGTGGGGGGAATTTCACCAGTATGATAAGGGTGACTATGGAAACTCCAAATACGAAGAAGACCAGAAACTTGTCCCAGAATGTTAAGTTTAGGTTTAGGTTCGGATTGGGGCCTAGGTCTATCTTGAGATTATCGAAGTCGAGGAGTGCCGCTCTTATCCCCTGTCGGTGGATGTCCTGAATCGTCGCCCCCAAGACACAGCTGACTATGAGGAGCATAGGTATGAGAAGCTGGAGCGGTATAACCCTCATCTCTCCCACCTCCTTTTGAAACCCTCGGAGAGGAGGTATCCGCCACATAGGGTGAGGATGGGACAGGCGACCCAAGGATACAGACCGCCGACCCCCACCGCTATCCACCCCCAGGTCAGGACGGTGACCAAGACAATCGCATTGAAGATGCCCCTCGATAACACCACCCTCACTCCCTCCCCCCCCCTCGCAATGAGGGTAACGACGATTGCTTCTACCATACCCATAACCAGAATCCCATCAATCGTCGACCAAAAAGGCGGATTCGGTAGGGAGCGGATGTAGGAGAAGCCGAGGAGCAGACAGACACCCGCGACTAGGCAGAGGGCGACTTTGAACGCCACATAGGCAATCGCCATCGCTTTCAGGTGCTTCACGCTGATTTCCCCTTCCTCTTCTACCTCCATAACTTCACCCCCTCTGTTCTGGCGGTGGGAACAACGAGTTGTCCCTAAATTGTGCGTTTACATATAGGATGTAGAAAACCACCGCTATCCCCAAAGTCGCCAGTGCCAAGAAAACGGTGAGTGCGGCAGAAAGACCAGTCATCCCGCAGTTCCCCACATAGCGACCGAGGAGGAACCAGATGTAACCCATCGCACCCGCCACCGCAATTGATTCCAGTGAGACCTGTTTCTGCTTAAGCATTTTTCACCCCCTTTCTCACTGCTTTTTTCTTACCCTCCTGTTTGACTCTTTCGGCCAGAGCGTAAAGCACTACCAGAACGACTAACGCCTTAAAGAGATTTTCGGTTTCTGCCTGCTTCTTCTTACCCACCATTTCGGGAGTGCCTCTCATTTTCCTCCCTCTCCTCGCCCTCCTTAACAGATGTGATGACTGCGAGTATTACCGCTCCTGCCACGGGAACGATGATGATGTTGGGCGGCAACTGTCCGAACCTGAGGTAGAGCAGGACACCGAGGGTGACGCAGGCGATTGCGAGGATCAGGGTGAAAAATCCCGAGACTTCCCAGCGGTTCAATTTACCTCACCTCTTCTCTAGGCTTTTCTAGCATCGAGAGGGCCGTTAGCAGTTGCATCGCCTCCGGCGGGATCTTCGCCACCCCCGCCCTCAGGAAGAGCCTGAGCAGGAGCGACGGCCTCTTGGCGAGCAGGTAGAGGACGGCGATGGAGATGAGCACACCGACGACGAGGCCGAGCCAGAAGCCGATGAGGAACTGAATCAAGGTTTCTTCCCTCCTTTTTGCCCTTCCTCCACCCCTCGTGTGTTGCCCATTCTTTCCCCCAGTTTCCCCCAAATATCCAAGATAAGCCTCAGTTTATACCTAAGGAGGAGAATCAGCTCCGCGTGGAGTCTGGCCAAGTTGGCGACACCTCCACCACAATAATACGAGGGCGATTCCGATTACGAATGCCGACAGGATGGTAGTCGGATTCCGCCCCAGCCGTTCTGCGCTGAGCCAGAACTCGGTCGTGGCAAGCACCAATACCAACAGGATGACAATCACCCCCATCGTATCCTCGAAGTCCCTCATTTTTTCGCCCAACTCTTTCGCTCGACTACCCACTTCGTCAGCGTGAGAAACGTTCCCAGCACCATCCAAGCCTCGAGCCATTGCCTGATTTCCTGAACCTTCTTATATAATCTCACCTTCCCCTTCTTATTCTTGAGTTCGTTTTCGAGGCAGAGGAAAGCACCCCAGAGCGGGAAGGTCTCCTTGATGATTTGCCTTATTTGGCGTTCGGCATCCCTCGTCCTCATTTTTCGCACTTCCACCTCATCCTCCGATAGAGGTGCAGGAGCTCGGCAATCATTCCGAACACGAACCCAGCCAGCCAGAGCGTGAGGGCGACCGTCAGGTTCGCTACGGCCCAGCCCCGTGCACAGGAAATCACGGAGAGGAAGAGGAGGAAGGCGGTCAGCACCATCAGGAGAGCCGCCTTGAGTATCAGGTTTGACTTCCAGTCGGTCATCGGCTCCCCCCCTCCAAGCACTCGGGGCAGACGAGACCCTCGCACGGATCTGGCAGGAACCTGACCTCGAACTCCCTCCCGCAGACCTCGCAGACCACCGTCATGTTTCCCTCTCCCCCCGCCTCTGCAGGTAGTCGGCGATGAGGCAACCCCATTTCCAGAACACGCAATCCTCCTCCACGCAGAGCTTCCCTATCAGCGGGCAGAACTTGGCGGTCATACCTTCCACTCCACCCTAACGCCCTCTGGAGTTACTTGGAACCTAGCGACCTCGAAGTCCTTGGGCAGGTTGCGGGCCTTATACACCAGTAGCCTGAACCGCCCGTTGCCCACTGCCTCGGACCTAAGGATGAGCTTCGGCACCCTGTGGATTTGACCGCCGAACGGGGATAGCGGCTCCTCCTCTGGCAGCTCTTTCGATATCCTCGAGAACTCAGAGACGGGGTGGTTGGTGGCCACCGCTAGGGCCTTCCTCTGCCCCAAATCCTTCCCTCTCTCCCCCCTAGCGAACCTCACCATGTCCCTGAACACCAGCGCCAGCCTCTGGTACGCCCTGAGCTTCTCCTGCATCCCCTCCAGCTCCACATAGTTCACATAGACCGGGTGACCCACCGAGTCCACCACCAATACATCGTACTTGTCCCTCTGCTCGCAGGTCCTCCTCACGGCATCCTCCAAGGCATCCACCTCGTCCCCCACATACCAGTAGTTCTGGAGCTGCCTCACATGGGAGTCCGCCAGCCCTCCCTCCGTGTCTATGTAGAGCACCCTGTACCCAGCTTTCTGCGCCTCCACTGCTAGGGCGTGGACAAGCCTGCTCTTCCCAGATCCATACGGGCCGTAGACCTCCACTAAGTGGTAGTCCGTCAGGGCAATCAGTTTCTCGATTGACTTCGCGGGGGGGCGGGCCTCTTTCCCCGCTAGCCGAGGTGATTTTCCCTCAGCCTCACCTAGGATGCCAGGGGCCCGCGTGACTGCTTCGGCACCCCCGACCCCCGACTCGCCCGCCCCCCCCTCGCGTCCAGGGGTGGAGGGAGGTGACTCAGAGAGTTGCCCTGGCCAGCTGGAGGCGACGGCTCCGCCCCCGGATTCCGCGAGATCCGCATAGCCATACGCGAGCAGGAAGTCGGCATCCTCCTCTGGCAGGTCGTAGACCTGCCCCTCTAGGAGGTTCTTGTAGTTCTTCCAAGTGAGCATGTCCTTTAGCATCCTGACCCTCGTCATCCCTCCGCCTCCTCACTACTGAACATCTTCACCAGCAGGGTTCTTATCACCTCGCTCCTGCTGGATCCGTACTTCCCCAGAAGGGCATCCACTCTCTCCACCAGCCACTTGTCCAGAAACACCCTCACGAGCGTCTTCACGGGCTTTGGGTTGGGAGATGCCATCTGAATGATATGAAACTGCCATTTAAATATCTTTCGGTCTGGGGATTTTTCGCCAGCGGGTTTTTAGGGCAGTAGCGAAGCCTGTTTCGGGGAGACCCCCCTTTGCCCAGCTCCCATCGGGGGTCGATGACCCGAGTATAATTCCAATTTAACACCTCGGAAAGGCGGATTTTGCTGTCGTAAGGCTTAAAAGCACCCCTAGCCATGGGGGGATGGGCGTTCCAGCCGATGCCCGCCAAGCTTTCCAAGAACTCCTTGCGGTGATGATTAAGCAGGACATCTCCCCCAGCTTCCTCTCGCAACGATTACGGATTAACAAGTGCGAGGTGGTCAGAATCGCTGGGAGGGAGAGGTTCCCGCAGGGGAGGACGGTCGAGAAGGCGGGGGGGCTGGATGCCGTCCTCAGGGCGCAGGCGGAGTGGCAGGAACTTCGAGCGACCGTCCTGAGGATAATGGCGACGAAGCGTTTCACTACCATCAGAGAGCTGGTTCACGAGTTCCCGCTGAACGGGGGGAGCGAGAGGTACATCCGCAGGCTGGTGAGGGGGCTGGAGCGGGAGGGGCTGGTGGAGAGGTCCGCCCTCCCGAAGTTCATCAGGCTCACCGAGAGGGGGCGGAGGGAGGCGAGGTTGCTTGGCTAGGCTCGGCTCCATCGCGGAGGTCATAAAGCGGGCCTACGCCCGCTACGGCCCCCTCTACCCAGTGCTGGTGGCGGCCGACGGGGAGATCGTGGACGGGCGCACGAGGAAGCGCGTGGACCCCAACTGGCCGGAGGTCAGGGTCGACGCCCGCACCCCCGCCGAGAAGGAGATCCTCGCCTTCATCGCCAACGCCAACCGCAGGGAGATGAGGGGGGAGGAGATCTCGAGGAGGCTGGCCAGGATAAAGGAGCTGACGGGGTGGAACGCTAGGAGGATCGCACGGGAACTCGGGAGGACTGAGCGGTGGGTCTTCAAATACTTGCCCCAAGAGTACAAAGACCCAGTCAAGGTGAAAGCGAGGAAGCCGAGGCGTAGTTCAGCGGGGGGGTCTGATGAACTGAGTTCATCACCCCCTTGCCCAGAACCGCTCTTCGTGGAGAACGTCTGGGGCTTCGACGGGGGGAGGGGTCCCTACGGCGACCCGAACTTCCACGGCAACACCGACCCGGGCATCGTCCGCGAGTGCCTCCTGAAGTACACAGAGGAGGGGGAGACCGTGGTGGACCCGATGACCGGGTCGGGGACGGTCGCGGACGTCTGCGCCGAGCTGGGCAGGAGGTGCCTCTCCTTCGACATCAAACCCATGCGGCCCGACATCAGGATGGCCGACGCCTCCAGCCTGCCCCTGCCCGACCGCTCGGCGGACTTCGTCTTCGCCCACTTCCCGTACTGGCGCAAGGTCAGGTACAGCGACGACCCGCGGGACCTCAGCAGGCTCGGCTGGGAGGGCTACCTGCGGGTCTGCGACGGGGTCTTCGCCGAGGTGCGCAGGATCCTGAGGCCCGGGAGGTACGCGGCCGTCCTGATCGGGGACCACAGGGAGAAGGGCAGGCTCTACGACATCGCGGCGAGCGTCAGCTTGGCCGGCCAGCGGCACCTCACGCTCCACGACAAGATCGTCTGCCTCACCCGCAACCAGCGGTCCTACTGCAGCGGGGCGGGGGCGGGCAGGGTCGCGGAGTGGAGGGCCAGGGTGGGGGGCTACCACCTCATCGCCGCGGACTACCTGCTGGTCTTCAGGAGGGTCGAGAGATGAGGCTGAGGGATATCCCGAAGAGCATCCTAAAAGGTAAGGACCGCCTGCTGGTCTTCAGGAGGGTCGAGAGATGAGGCTGAGGGATATCCCGA
>Ga0123519_10004494_pt1 | contig 22597 bp, 18 predicted proteins | sample YelNatPaOPRAMG02_FD_87396 | JGI IMG/M metagenome (GOLD analysis project Ga0123519, IMG submission 87396) | Hot spring microbial communities from Yellowstone National Park - Yellowstone National Park OP-RAMG-02 (version 2) | ecosystem: Environmental > Aquatic > Thermal springs > Hot (42-90C) ...
ATTTCCATGTCATGTGCTCGTCCTTCCGTCGTCATCCCTTCCTCCGAAAATCAGCATCCTTTTACGGCAGTTTTCTGCGGGTGCCGCAGTTAGGACAGTAGACTTCGTCCCGTTTGAGGGGCCGGCCGCACTGATGGCAGTAGCCGACCACATCGCTTGGCTTCGGTTGGGGCGCCGCGGCCGGCCGGCGCGGCGCTCCCTTCGTTTCCCGGCCCCCTGCACGCCGCTCCGCGTAGCGCCGGGCCTGCCGGCTGGGGCCGGCGGTAGCGCGGGAGCGTGTCCACATCCACAGGCCCAGGGCCAGCCCCACGGCTATCAGCGAGCCGCCAAGGACAATGGCGGTGGTGGTGGAGATGCCTCCGCCGGCGCGCGGCGCATCCTCGAACTCCGCCGGCCCGGGCGTGGGGACGCCGAGGATCTCCGCCGAGAGCCGGCGCTCCTCGCGATGGTAACGCACTGTCACGCTGGCCGACTGCCCCTGCTCCAGCGCGCCGATCGGGATACGATGCAGGGGGAGCTGTGCCTCGGTGACCACACTGCCGGCCGCCGGCTCGGTCTGGAAACCGCTGGCGCCCAGCGGCTCCTGCACCTCGAACCGGAAATCGCGCACCGGGTAGTCCGCCTGATAGGTGAAGGTGAATTCCTTGTCGCTTCCCTGGCCGGCCAGCAGGTCAATGTAATACTCCATCTGGAACCGGCGGTAGGGCAGGCTGTAGCTCACCAGGAGCTTGTCGCCCTGGGTGCGCAGTTCATACTTGCGGTAGCGGAAACTGCCCAGGTCATCCACGCCGGCGGTGGCGCTTGGCGTGCCCACCGACGCCGGAATGGCGAAGGTGATGGTGACCGGGAGCGGCACATCCTCCGCCAGGGTGCCGCTGTAAATGACCAGCACGCCAGGCCTGTCGTATTCCGGCCAGAGGGCGACCGACATTTCGTCCAGGCGCACGGGTGTCTGTGCCTGGGCAGGAAGGGCCGTGCCCACAATCAGCAGTGTCAGCAGTGCCAGACAGCGCTTCAGCAGTGTCATGCTCCACGCTCGCAGTAAAAATGCAAGGGACAATTATAACGTAAGTGGTAAATTTTGACAACAACGCGCCATGGGAGGTGTCGAGAAGGTCATGGGAATGCGGCGCGCGGAATCAACATGGCCTCGGATTTGGACGGCTCAAGCCCGCCGGCATATAATGGGTGTTACTGTCTGGAGTTATACTGTGCCGGCGCTGGCGCGCAGGCGTGGATCAGGTTCGCCGGCAGTGCTTTTTCAACGTCATCGCTTTCCTGTTGCGCGGATAGACAGGAGCAGGAGAAGAACATGAAGCGGATCGCTGTGCTGACCAGCGGCGGCGATGCCCCGGGCATGAACGCCGCCATCCGGGCGGTAGTGCGGACGGGCATCGCCAATGGTCTGGAGGTATGGGGGGTGCGGCGGGGGTTCGCCGGCCTGGTGGCCGGCAACTTCGTCCCCTTGGGCGCCCGCGATGTCGGCGGCATCATCCAGCGCGGCGGCACCATCCTGGGCAGTGCCCGCTGTGAGGATTTCAAAAAAGAGGCCACGCGCCTGGAAGCGGTGCGCGCCCTCAATCAAAATGATATTGATGCCCTGGTGGTCATCGGCGGGAACGGCTCCCAGTCCGGCTCCTGCGCCCTCTCCGAGATGGGGGTGAAGGTCGTCGGCATCGCTTCCACTATTGACAACGACCTGTATGGCTCGGACATCACCATCGGTGTGGACACGGCGCTGAACATCGCGCTGGAGGCGATCGATCGGCTGAAAGTGACCGCTTCGTCCCATCAGCGCGCCTTTCTGGTCGAGGTGATGGGTCGCAAGTGCGGGTATCTGGCGCTGATGGCCGGCATCGCCGGCGGCGCCGAAGCGGTCGTCATCCCGGAAGTGGAGACGGACCCGGAGGCCATCGCGGAGGAGATCCGCCTGGCCTATCAGCGCGGCAAGCCGCACGCCATCATCGTGGTGGCGGAAGGGGCGGAATACAACGCCGCGGCGCTCGAACGCTATTTCGAGAAGCACCGCGAGCGCCTGGGCTTTGACCTGCGGGTCACCACGCTGGGGCATGTCCAGCGCGGCGGCGAACCCAGCGCCTCGGACCGCATCCTGGCCACCCGCCTGGGCGCCGCGGCCGTGGAACAGCTCCTGCAGGGCAACTTTGGGGTGCTGGTCGGTTGGATCAAAGGAGATATCGCCACCACGCCGCTCAAGGAAGTGGTCAGCAAAACCAAGCCGCTGGACCTCTCTCTGCTCAAGCTGGCGAACGTGCTGGCAAAATAAATAAGGTGACGGTCCCCTTCAAGGTGAGGTGGCGGCCCCCTTTAAGTTGAGGTGACGGTCACCGCGAAGGTGAGGTGACAGTCACCTTCAAGGTGACCGTCACCTGAGGGAATCACTATCTGGCCGCCGGCTCCCCTCGTTTGAAGGTCACTATCGTCACGCCATCCCCGCCTTCGGAGGCATCCGCCGGCTGAAACTCCAGGAGATGGCGGTACCCCTGCAGAAATTCCCGCACCACCTGGCGCAGGGCACCGGTACCTTTGCCGTGGATGATGCGCGCCCAGGGCAGATTGGCCAGCAGTGCGGCATCCAGGTACCGTTCCAGCGCCTCCAGCGCGTCCTCCGCCCGCATGCCGCGCAGGTCCAGCTCGGTCGGCGGGCGCGGCCGCTCCAGCTCGAACGAAATGGAAGGTGCCGGCTCGGGTGCCGGCGCGGCCTGCCGGCGCACCCGCACCTGACGGGCCGGCAGGCGCAGGCGCAGGGAGCCGGCCTGCAGTTCCACCTCGTCGCCGGCGACGCCCGTCACCTCCCCTTCCACGGAAAGCCCCTCGATCCAGACCCGGTCCCCCACCTTCGGGGGCACCCAGGGCCCGACCTCTTCCGCGGGGGCTTGCGGGCTTCGCACCGGTGCCCAGGCTTCCTCCAGCGCCTCGACCTCCTGGGAGAGCGTCCGCACCGCCGGCGCGGCCGGCGCCTGCCGCAGGGCACGGCGCGCCTCCTCTGCCTCGGCGCGCAGGCGTTCGATCTCCTTGCGCAGTTCTGCCAGCTCCTGACGCGCCTGCTCGCGTGCCTCGGCCAGCACCTGCCGGCGAGCCTCTTCTATGGCCGCCAGCTTCTGACGAAGCTCATCGCGCAGGCGCTCCGCTTCCTGCCGGGCGGCCTGCGCCAGCTCCAGCTCACGGCGCGCCTGCTGTTGGGTGGCCTTGAGATGGTTCAGCAGGGATTCGGCCTGAAGCGCCTCGGCGGAGACGCGGCGGGTGGCGTCGGCGATAATGCTCTCGTCCAGGCCCAGCCGGCGGGCAATGGCCAGCGCGTTCGAGCGCCCGGGCAGGCCGATGGTCAGCTCATAGGTCGGGCGCAGGGTCTCCGGGTCAAATTCGACGCTGGCGTTCTGCACGCCGGGCGCGCTGTGGGCGTAAATCTTCAGCTCCGAGTAATGGGTGGTGGCGAAGGTGGTGATACTGCGCGCCACCAGGTGCGAGAGGATGGCCTGGGCCAGGGCGGATCCCTCTTCCGGGTCGGTGCCGGCGCCCAGCTCATCCAGCACCACCAATGAGTGGGATGTCGCCCGCCGCAAGATGTCCACGATGTTGTTCATATGGGAGGAGAAGGTGGACAGGCTTTGCTCGATAGACTGCTCATCCCCGATATCGGCATAAATGCCGTCGAACACGGAGAGCCGCGCCCCTTCGGCGGCGGGGATGGCCATGCCGGCCTGCGCCATGGCGGCCAGGAGGCCCACCGTCTTGAGCGCTACGGTCTTGCCGCCGGTATTGGGGCCGGTGATGACCAGCACGAAATAATCGGGGCCGAGCCGCACGTCAATGGGCACTACCGTCTGCGGGTCCAGCAGTGGATGGCGCGCCCGGGGCAGTACGATGACGCTCCCCGGGTGGATGACATGGGGGTCGCCGGCCACCGGATGCGGCTTCTCGAACGGCACCAGCTCCGGCGAGACGGCGCGCAGATCCTGGGCATACTTGGCCTTGGCGAAGATCAGGTCCAGCTCGGCCAGTATCCCCACGGTGCGCTCGATGAACGGCGCTTCCTGCGCGATCAGCAGGGACAGATTGGCCAGGATGCGGCGGATCTCCGCCTGTTCCGCCAACTGCAGTTCGCGCCACTCGTTGTTCAGCTCCACCGTGGTCAGCGGTTCGATGAAGAGCGTGGCGCCGCTGGCGGACTGGTCATGGATGATGCCCGGGATGCGTCCCTTGAACTCGGCTTTGAGCGGGATGACATAGCGCCCGTTGCGCTGGGTGATGATGGGTTCCTGGAGGTAGCCGGCGCTCTCCGCCGAGTGGATCAGCCGGTTGAGCTGGCGCAGGACCCGCTCATGCGCCTCGCGCAGGGCGGCGCGGATTTGCGCCAGCATGGGGCTGGCGCTGTCGCGTATCTCGCCGGCCTCGTCCATACAGCGGTTGATCTCGGCGACCACGTACGCGCAGTCCTCGATGCGCTGGGCCAGGCCGGCCAGATGGGGCGCCAGGGCCACCTGCCGGCCCAGGCTCTGCCGCAGGGAGCGCGCGCTGGCAAGGGTGGCGCGGATTTCCAGGAAGTCCTCCGGCTGGAGGCTGATGCCGCGCTTGCATTCGTCCAGCAGGGGGCGGATGTCGCGGGCGCCGCCCACGGAAAGGGTCATGCCGGCGGAGAGCAGGCGCATGGCCTCGGCGGTCTCCTGCTGTCGCCGGCGCGCCTCTTCCAGGTCGGCCGTGGGGCGTAGAGCGCGCGCCAGGGCTTGGCCGGCCGAAAAATCAGCGTACGCGGCCAGCCGTTCCAGAATCTTCGGGAACTCCAGGATTTCGAGATATCTATCTTCCATGGGCGGTGTTCAGACCATCCGGTTCGTCATTCGATAACGAAGATCTGCAGTACCTGGGAGGCCGGCACGAAGGGGGAGACGCTGGAAAGGATGTAGGGCAGGAGCACGGTGAAGGCGCGCACCAATGGGGAGCGCGCCAGCCCGATGGCGATCATGCGGCGGAAGGACTCCGCCTGCAGGGTGGCCAGCATGGGTTTGCCCGGGTCATGCCAGTTGACCGGCACGCCGATCGCGTAGTTGAGGAGCGCGATGACGATGGCGATCCAGATGCCGGCCATGGCAACCCCGAAGGCCATGCCCCCGATCTGATTGAGCAGGCGCAGGGCCTTCACTTCGTGTTTGCGCACCCCGTGCAGGGCGAAGCCCAGGACGTTGATGGCGATGATGAGCAAGAGCAGGAAGGACACCGCGCCGGCGGCTTTCGGTTCCAGATGGACGACGCGCCCCAGGCCCGGCGCAATGTCGGAATAAAACACCGTGGCGACGATGAGGGAGACGTACAGCATCGCCATGCCGATGGCCTGATGGATGAGGCCTTTGATAAAGCCCCAGGCGGCGCCGGCGACCAGCGCGATCATGATGAGCACGTCAAAGCCGTTCATGCCCTTCTCCCCGTGCGGTGTACGGCCAGATACATTATGAGTATACCATATTCCGGGGCCTGCGCAAAGATTTCCGCGCCAGGAGGTGATAGGAAACTGGTACTGATGCATGTCAAGATGAAAAGGGTGACAGTCACCTCATAGGTGACTGTCACCCCTGTCACCCGATATGCGGAACCCCGCCGCTCAAGCGCGCAGGGTCGCGCCGAGCGTCTTCTCCAGGTGTTGGACGATGCGCTGGTGATATTTGCGCACTTCCTCATCCGTCAGGGTGCGGTCAGGCGCCTGATAGAGCAGGGAGAAGGCCAGGCTCTTCTTGTTCTCGGGGATCTGGGGGCCCTGATAGACGTCGAACAGGTAGGCGCGCCGCAGGAGGGGAGCGCCGGCCTCCATGATGGCCTTGCGCACCTGCTCCGCCGGCACCTCCCGGTCCACGACCACAGCGATATCCTCCGCCACGCCCGGATAGCGCGGCAGGGATTCCACATAGGGCGTGCGCTTGGCCAGGCGCACCAGCAGGTCCAGGTCGAACTCCGCCAGACAGACCGGCGCCGCCGGCAGTTCGAACCGCTCCTTCACCAGCGGATGGACCTCGCCGAAGACGCCGGCGGTCTCCTCCCCGATCCGCACGACCGCGGCGCGCCCGGGCAGGAAGGGCATCTCGCGCGCCGGCTCATAGGTAACCTCGTCCAGGCCCAGCCGCTCCATCAGCACCTCGACCACGCCCTTCAGGTCGAAGAAGTCCATGTTTTCCGGCGCCGGCGTGTGCCAGGCCAGCGGCTGTCGCGGGCCGGCCATCGCCACTGCCAGGCGCATCGGCTCGCGCGGCAGGAGCTCTCCCGGCGCCGGCTCAAAGACCGCCGCGATCTCGAAAATGCTCACCTGCGGGGTGTGGCGCAGGTTGGACGCTACGGTGCTCAGCAGGCTGGCTTTCAGCGAGCGGCGCAGGTATTCCCGCTCGCTGGACAGCGGGTTCGCCAGGCGGATGAAGTCCTCCGGCCGGGGCGATTCCCCTTCCGGGTACAGCCGGCCCTCCACTTCCAGGCTCGTCAGGGAATAGGTGATGACTTCCTGCAGGCCACAGCCGACCAGCACATCCCGGATGAATTCCTCCGTCTCCAACTGGTGGAAGCGCCGCTGGGGCGGCAGTTCATCCGCCAGCAGGGTGCTGGGGATGCGGTCGTAGCCGTAGACCCGCGCCAGCTCCTCCATAATATCGGCCGGGATGCGCACATCCAGGCGGTGGTCCGGCACAGTGGCGTGGATGGTTTCCCCTTCCACCCGGCATTGGAACTCCAGCCGGCGCAGGATATCCACGATCTCTTCGACGCTCATATGCACGCCCAGGATGCGCTCCACCTCCGCGGTGGTGAAGGTCACCACGACGGTCTCCTGCGGGTGGGGGTACAAATCGGCCAGGCCCTGGGCGATTTCGCCGCCGGCCAGCTCGCGCATGAGCTGGGCGGCGCGGCGGGCAGCGCGCACCGTCATGCTGGGGGCGATGCCGCGCCCGAAGCGCGCCGAGGCCTCCGTGCTCATGCGCAGGGCTTGCGCGGTGCGGCGGTTGTTGATGGCGTCGAAGTTGGCCGACTCCAGCAGGATGTCAGTGGTCTGGTCGGTCACCTCGCTTTCCAACCCGCCCATGACGCCGGCGATGGCCACCGGGCCGGCGCCGTCGCAGATGAGCAGCATATCCTCGGTCAACTGGCGCTCCACGCCGTCCAGCGTGGTCATCTTCTCGCCGGGGCGGGCGCGCCGCACGATAATGGCCGGCGGATGGGCTTTCCCCGGCCGCGGCCGCAGGGCGTGATAGTCAAAGGCATGCAGGGGCTGTCCCCATTCCAGCATCACGTAGTTGGTGATGTCCACGATGTTGTTGATGGGGCGCATGCCGGCCAGGGTCAGCCGGCGCTGCATCCACCAGGGGGACGGCCCGATCTTGACCCCCTTGATGAGCGCGGCGGTGTACCGCGCGCACAGGTCTGGGTCGGCGATCTCCAGGTCAATCTGCCCTTCGATGGAGGGGCCGGTCGCCTCCATGGTCGGCTCCTCGACCTTCAGCGGCCGGCCGAGCAAAGCGGCGACCTCGCGCGCCACGCCGATCATGGAGAAACAGCGCGCCAGGTTGGGCGTCAGGTCCAGGTCCAGCACCACATCGCCGAGGTAATCGGCCAGGGGCATGCCCACCGGCGCGTCGTCCGGCAGGATCAGGATGCCCTCGTGACTGTCCGACAGGCCCAGCTCGCGCTCGGAGCAGACCATGCCGGCGGAGCGCACGCCGCGGATTTTGGTCGGCTTGAGGGTGGTTTTCCGACGGTCTTCGGAGTAGCCGTCAATGAGCACCGCGCCGGCCAGCGCCAGGGCCACCTTCTGCCCGGCATCCCCCGCGCGGATGTTGGGCGCGCCCGTGACGACGGTGATCGGCTCCGGCCCGCCGTATTCCACGGTCGGCAGGGTCAGCCGGTCGGCGTTGGGATGAGGGTCCACGCGCACGATCTGGCCGACGAAAATCTTGTCCCGGTCCCACCAATCGCCAATGCGCTCGATGCCGACGACTTCCAGGCCGGCCAGCGTCAGCCGCTCGGCCAGCTCATCTACCGTTATATCCCCGATGTCCACGTATTCTTTCAGCCAGCTCAATGGTACACGCATGGTTCACTCTCCCTTATCCGATGGCCCATCAATGGAATTGTCCCAGGAACCGCAGGTCGTTGGAGAAGAAGTAGCGGATGTCCTCGATGTGGTTCTTGAGCATGGCGATGCGCTCGATGCCCATGCCGAAGGCAAAGCCGCTCCACTCGTTCGGATCGTAGCCGCCGTTGCGCAGGACGACAGGGTGCACCATGCCGGCGCCGGCGATCTCCAACCAGCCGGTGTGCTTGCACAGACTGCACCCCTTCCCGCCGCACAGGATACAGTCCATGTCCACTTCCACGCTCGGCTCGGTGAAGGGGAAATGGCTACAGCGGAAGCGCAGTTTGCGCTCCGGCCCGAACATCTGCCGGGCGAAATGGATCATCGTTCCCTTCAAATCGGCCATGGTGATGTGCTTGCCCACGGCCAGCCCCTCCACCTGATGGAACATGTGCTCGGAGCGCACGGTCACCTGCTCGTAGCGGTAGCACTTGCCCGGCAGGATGGCGCGGATAGGCTCCGGGTGGTAGGCGCGCATGACGTGAATTTGCCCGGGCGAGGTGTGGGTGCGCATGACCACGTCCTTGTTGATATAGAAGGTATCCCACATATCGCGCGCTGGGTGGTGGGGCGGCATGTTCAACAGCTCAAAGTTGTACTCGTCGGTCTCCACCTCGCGCGAGCGGTAAATCTGGAAGCCCATCTGCGTGAAGATGTGGTAAATCTCGCGCAGGGTCTGGGTGGAGGGATGCAGCCGGCCGATCGCCGGCCGCCTGCCCGGCAGGGTCACATCCACGGCCGCGGCGCGCAGGGCGCGCTCCACTTCTTCCTGCTTGAGGGCCTCCAGCCGCGCCTCATAGGCGGCTTCCAGCCGGCCCTTGACCTCATTGGCCAGCTTGCCGTAGGCCGGCCGCTCCGCCGGCGGAAGCTGACCGACACTGCGCACCGCCAGCGTGACCTCTCCCTTTTTCCCCAGATAGCGCAGGCGCCACTGTTCCAGCGCCTGCAGGTCGGATACCTGCGCCAGCTCGGCGCTGGCCCGCTGTTCCAGCTCATGCAGGTCCACTGCCATAATGTACCGCCTCCTCTCCTGGATGAAGCGTATGATAGCGTAATAAAAAGCGGCCCGATAGTCCCTCAGGGACGATATCGTGCCGCACGATCCGCGTTACCACCCTGTTTGGCCGGCCGCGAGCCGGCCCCCTCTGTCCCGACGGCCGCGCTCCTCTCCGTTGGACGAAGCCGGCTTATCGGGCGCCCGGATAACGGTGGGCCGCCGGAGCAGACTACTCTGCGCCTGCGCGCATTTCACCTGTCGGCTCGGGAGCGAACTTCAGCGGGCTTTCACCGAGAGGGGCTTCCAGTCGCGGCCCCTCCTCCCTGGCGGTTTCCCCCCGCCTACTCCTCTCCGTCATCGCCTTTGCAAGGGATATCGGTTTGTCCGCCATTATATCACGGCCGGCCCAAATGGGCAAAGGTTATGCGCGAGCGCGTTGGCAGGCCATGCCCCATGAGATGCCAGGTGCTGGAGCGAACGCGCCGGCCGGTACGGCCAGCGCCGGCCCCTCATGCAGTAGGATACAGAACTCCAACCCCTGGTCCCTCCCCCGCAGGCCGGGAAGGGGCCAGGAGATGGGCTGTGGAATTTACGCCAGGCCGGCCGCGCGCCGGAGCACCTCGACCTTGTCCAGCCGCTCCCAGGGCGCATCAATATCATCGCGGCCGAAGTGGCCGTAGGCGGCAGTGGGACGGTAGATGGGCCGGCGCAGGTTCAGGTTCTGGATGATGGCCGCCGGCCGCAAGTCGAAGTAGGCGTTGATCAGCTCGACGATCTTGTCATCGGGGATGCGGCCGGTGCCGAAGGTCTCCACGCTGATGGACATAGGGCGCGCCACGCCGATGGCGTAGGAGACCTGGATCTCCAGGCGGTCGGCGATGCCGGCGGCCACCAGGTTCTTGGCGATGTAGCGCGCCATATAGGCGCCGGAGCGGTCCACCTTGGTGGGGTCCTTGCCGGAGAAACAGCCGCCGCCGTGGCGGGCGATGCCGCCGTAGGTGTCGACGATGATCTTGCGGCCGGTCAGGCCGGCGTCCCCCAGCGGCCCGCCGATGACAAAGCGGCCGGTCGGGTTGATGAAGTACTTGGTGCGCTCATCCAGCAGGCTGGGGTCAATGACCGCCTTGACCACGTGCTCGATGATATCCGCCTCGATCTGATCGTGGCTGATGGCCGGGTCGTGCTGGGCGGAGACCACCACCGTATCCACCCGCACCGGTTTGCCGTAATGGTATTCCACCGTCACCTGCGATTTGCCGTCCGGGCGCAGATAGGGCAGGATGCCCTCCTTGCGCACCTTGGCCAGCCGCTTGCACAGCTTATGGGCCAGCGAGATGGTCAGCGGCATGTATTCCGGCGTTTCGGTACAGGCGAAACCGACCATCATGCCCTGGTCGCCGGCGCCGATGGCCTCGATCTGCTCATCGGTCATCTCGCCGCGCTTGGCCTCCAGGGCGCGATCCACACCCATGGCGATGTCCGGCGACTGTTCCTTGATGGAAACGATGACGCCGCAGGTCTCGGCGTCAAAGCCGTACTTGGCGCGGGTGTAGCCGATGTCGGTCAGCACCTCTCGCACCAGCTTGTTGATGTCCACGTAGGTCGAGGTGGTGATCTCTCCCATCACCACCACCAGGCCGGTGGTGGCGGCGCACTCGCACGCCACGCGGGCATCGGGATCGTCTTTGATGATGGCGTCCAGCACCGCGTCGGAAATCTGGTCGCAAATCTTGTCCGGATGTCCTTCCGTCACCGATTCCGAGGTCAGGAAAAGCTTTGGCGAGGACATGAAGGTCGTGCTCATCTGAGTTGTTCTCCTTTCATCCACAGATATACGTGCCCGAGCGTCGGGTGACTGTACGAAAGCTTTATGTGCCTTCTGTCCAGGAGGACAGGTAGGCCCGCTGTTCCTCCGTCAATTGGTCAATGCGCACGCCCATCGCGGTGAGCTTCAGGCGGGCGATCTCGCGGTCAATTTCCTCGGGCACTTTGTATACGCGTTTTTCGAGGGTGGCGGCGTTCTTGTACATATACTCGGCGCCCAGGGCCTGGTTAGCAAAGGACATATCCATGACGCTGGCCGGGTGGCCTTCGGCGGCGGCCAGGTTGATGAGCCGGCCCTCGCCCAGCAGGTAAATGCGCCGGCCGTCTTTCAGCTTGAACTCCTCGACAAAGGGGCGCACCGGGCGGCGCGAGACCGACATCGCCTCCAACGCCGGGATGTCGATCTCCACGTTGAAGTGACCGGAGTTGCAGACGATGGCCCCGTCTTTCATGCGCTCGAAGTGCGGCGCGTCAATCACGCTGATGTTGCCCGTGGAGGTGATGAAGATATCGCCCTCGGCGGCGGCATCGAGCATGGGCATGACCCGGTAGCCGTCCATGACCGCTTCCAGGGCGCGCAGGGGGTCCACCTCGGTGATAATGACGTTGGCGCCCAGGCCGCGCGCCCGCATGGCGATGCCGCGACTGCACCAGCCGTAGCCGGCCACCACCACCGTCTTGCCGGCGATGAGCACATTCGTGGCACGGATGATGCCGTCCATGGTGGACTGTCCCGTGCCGTAGCGGTTGTCGAACAGGTGCTTGGTCATGGCGTCGTTGACCGCCAGGATAGGGAAGCGCAGGGCACCCTCTTTCTCCATGGCCCGCAGGCGGATGACGCCGGTGGTGGTCTCCTCGGTGCCGCCGATGATGTTGGGGATCAGCTCCTGCCGCTCCTTGTGCAGGGTGGAGACCAGGTCTGCCCCATCATCCATCGTGATGTGGGGCTGATGGTCCAGCGCCGCCTTGATGTGGGAATAATAGGTGGCGTTGTCCTCCCCCTTGATGGCGAAGACCGGGATGCCGTAGTCCACCACCAGGGAAGCGGCGACATCGTCCTGGGTGGAGAGGGGGTTGGAGGCGCAGAGCACGACATCGGCGCCGCCGGCGACCAGCGTGCGCGCCAGGTTGGCGGTCTCCGTGGTAATGTGCAAACATGCGGACAGCCGCACGCCCTTGAGCGGCTTTTCCCGCTCAAAGCGCTGGCGGATCAGGCGCAGGACGGGCATTTCCAGCTCCGCCCATTCGATGCGCTGTTTGCCCAGGGGGGCCAGCGAAAGGTCTTTGACGTGATGCTTGACAGTGGTCACTTTGTCCAGTTCTCCTTCGACGGTATGATGCGTTCCGGTGATATTTTTCAGCGCTTCAACAGCACCCGCTTCAGCTCCGCGCACGGGCCGAAGTGCTGTTCGTAGCGGGACACGAACTCTTCCAGGGAATAGCGCCGGCACTGCGGGCCGTCGCTCTCGATGACGTAGGTGGCGGAGAGGCTGGCCATGCGGCCGACGACATCCCAGGGCAGGTGGTGCAGGAAGCCCTTGATGATGCCGGCGCGGTAGGCATCGCCCACGCCGGTGGGGTTGACGACCTGCCGCGGGGGTGCCGGCGGGATGTCGATCTCCTCATCCTTGACCATGATGGTGGAGCCGCGCTCCCCCTTGGTCACGATGACGATCTCCGCCAGCCGGCGCAGGGCCTCCTCGCTCAGCCCGGTCTTCTTCTTCAGCATCTCGAACTCATACTCGTTGACGATGAGCATGCGCGCCCCGCGCGTGCCTTCGATCAACTGCTCCCCGGTCAGGCGGATGATCTGCTGGCTGGGATCGTAAATGTAGGGGATGCCCAGCTCCTTGCATTCTGCGGCGTAGTTGACCATGGCCTGAGGGTCGTTGGGGGAGATAATGACCAGGTCAATCTCACGGTGGTTCAGGTTGCGGAAGGACAGCTCATGGGCCCGCCCCATGGCGCCGATGTAAAAGCTGGCGATCTGGTTGTTCTCCAGGTCGGTGCTGACGAAGAAGCTGGCGGTGAACTCGTCCTCGATCTCCACGATGCCGGAGGTGTCGACGCCCTGCTCTTCCAGCCAGCGGCGGTACTCGCCGAAGTCGCGGCCGGCGGTGGCCATGATGGTCGGGCGTTCCCCCAGCAGTGCCAGGTTGTAGGCGATGTTGGCGGCACAGCCCCCGCGCTGCACGCGCATCGAATCCACTAAGAAGCTCACACTCAGCACGTCCAGGCGTTCGGGCAGGAAGTGCTCCCGGAAGCGCCCGGGGAAGGCCATGAGATAGTCAAATGCCAGGGATCCAGTGACGACGACGCCCAAGGTCCGTTTCCTCCATGAAGTGCTGTGGGATAGCCTCCTATCCCTCTCCTTTCACCATTTTGCGCAGGCTGATGCCGAAAGGCGGATAGGCGATGCCGTTTTCCGTGATGATGCCCGTCAGATAGCGATGCGGCGTGACATCAAAGGCGGGGTTGTACACCGGCACGCCCTCGGGGGCGATGCGCCGGCCGTCAATCACCGTTACCTCTTCCGCGGGGCGCTCCTCGATGGGAATCTCATCGCCGGTGGCCAGCGAGAGGTCAATGGTGGAGGTGGGAGAGACTGCGTAGCAGGGTATGCCGTTCTCCTTGGCCAGCACCGCCAGTTTATAGCTCCCGATCTTGTTGGCCACATCGCCGTTGGCGGCCACGCGATCGGCGCCGAAGAGCACCAGGTCCACCCTGCCGGCGCGCATCAGGTGGCCGGCGGCGTTGTCCGCGATCAACGTCATGGGAATGCCGTCGCGCATCAGCTCCCACGCGGTGAGCCGGGCGCCCTGCAGGCGCGGCCGCGTCTCATCCACCCACACGTGCACCCGTTTGCCCTGTTCCACCGCCATGCGCACCACGCCCAGGGCCGTGCCGTAGTCCACGGTGGCCAGGGCGCCGGCGTTGCAGTGGGTGAGGATGTTGGCCCCATCCGGCACGATGGCCGCCCCGACCTCCCCGATGCGGCGGTTGACCCGCACGTCCTCCTCCGCGATGGTCAGCGCCTCTTGCTCGAGCGCGGCGGTAAGGTCTGCCGCGCTCTGCCAGCGGCCAGAACGGGCGCGCCGGAGCATCCGCTCCAGTGCCCAGCTCAGGTTGACGGCTGTGGGGCGCGTGCGGCGCAGGACCTCCGCCGCCTCTTCCAGGTCGGCCAGGAGTGCCGGCACGCTCTCGGCGCGGCTCTGCCGTGCCGCCAGCGCCAGCCCGAAGGCGGCCGCGGCGCCGATGGCCGGCGCCCCCCGCACCACCATATCCCGAATGGCCTCCGCCACCTGACGATAATCGTCGTATTCCACCACCCGATATTCGAGCGGCAGGACGCGCTGGTCAATCATCCTGACCCGGCCGTTATGCCATTCGATGGTGCGCAAAGACCGCCTCCGTTCGGTAAATGACAAATAAAAAGCTCTCCCGAGGAGAGCTCACCTGCGCGGACATCTCCCCTCTCATCTTTCAGGTAGCAGACAGGCATCCACGCGCCTGTGCTCCTGCCGGAATTGGCACCATGGCGTGGACCACGCCTGGTTGCCGGGGCTTCACAGGGCCGGTCCCTCCACCCCTCTGGATAAGAGTCTCCGCCTTTCCAGATTATGGAATTGTACGGCGGTGATACTAGCATAAGGGAGCAGATTTGTCAAAATACCCTACAGCCATGGTATCGGGCGGGCCGGCCGAGACGTTATTTGTCCCGCCGGCTCTCCCGGTGCTATAATACGCGCCGGCATATCGCTTTGAGACAGGAAGGACCAATGTTCCAGCGCACGTTGATGATGGTGGGCGCCCACCCAGATGATGAATCGATCATCGGCGGAACCCTGGCCCGCTGTGCGGCGCAGGGCGTGCGTGTGATCGTTGTGACGGCCACTCGCGGCGAGGCCGGCACCATCTTCGACCCCAGCGTGGCGACCCCGGACAACATCGCCCAGGTGCGGGAGCAGGAACTGCGCTGTGCCTGTCAGGTGCTGGGAGCGGAGCCTCCGCGCATCCTCTCCTGCGCCGACGGCGCGGTTCAGCTCTGCGAGGAAGCCGCACTGGAGCCGCTCGTCCGCCTGATGCGGCAGGAGCGCCCCCAGGTGGTGCTCACCTTTGGCCCCGACGGCATCTACGGCCACCCTGACCATGTGGCTGTCTCGCGCCTGACCACGCGGGCCTGGCACCTCGCCGGCGACCCGACCGCCTTCCCCGCCCATTTCGCGGAGGGCCTGGCCCCGTTCCAGCCGGCGCGCCTGTTCTACTTCGGCCTGAGCCGGAGCACGGTGGAGCGCTGGAAACAGTATGCTGACCTGAAAGTGGAGCTGAACGGCCAACTGTTGGAGTTCGCCGGCATCCCGGACGAGCAGATCACCCTGTCGCTCGACAACACGCCCTACCTGGAGCAGAAACTGCGGGCATGGGCCTGTCACCGCTCCCAGGCCAACCCCAATGCTCCCCGTCAGCGCATGCCGGAGGAGGAACAGCGCCGCTTCATGGCCATCGAACATTTCGTGCTGGCCGCCGGCGTGCCCCTGGGCCCGTCCCGCCAGGGCCATGACCTGTTCGCCGGCCTATCGTGAGGGGAAGGACCGCTATGCTCGAACCGGACCCGCCGTCACGGACGACCCCTGCCGATATCGGTGCCCTGCGCCAGAACCTCTCTTCGCGGCTGGCCTATGTGGTGCTGTACCGCGCCTTTCAGGCGCAGGCCGGCGAGGCGGAAATCCGCAGTTTTCTGCATCAGGCGTTGGAAGAGGACCAGGGCTTCATGGCGCGGCTGGCGCAAGCCCTCCGCCGGCGCGGCCAGCCGGTGGATCTCCAGCCGGACGCCGGCGAGCTGTTGAAGCAGTTCTATTCCCGCCGCACGCCGCTGGCGCGGCTGGAATTTCTGCGGCAGGGCGCGGCCCATGCCGCGCAGTGGTATGGTCAGCGCGCCGGCGATCCATCTCTCAGCCAGGAGGTGCGGGAGCTGTTCGCGGAGGGCGCGGAACTGCAACGCCGGCGTGCCAGGCAGGTTCAGGAATTGATGGAACATCTGCATCACCGCTGATGGAGGAAGCACACCACGATGAAGCGCATTCTATCGGGCAATGAGGCCATCGCCTGGGGGGCCTGGGAGGCCGGCGTGGAAGTCGCCGCCGCCTACCCCGGCACGCCCAGCACGGAAATCCTGGAGACCTTCGCTACCCTTCCGGATGTGTACGCGGAATGGGCGACCAATGAGAAAGTGGCCATGGATGTGGCCATCGGCGCGGCCTATGCCGGCCGGCGCGCCATGACCTGCATGAAGCACGTCGGCCTGAACGTGGCCGCCGACTCCTTCTTCTACGCCTCGATGACCGGCATCGAGGCCGGCCTGGTCATCGTCTCCGCCGATGACCCCGCCATGCACAGCTCCCAGAACGAACAGGACAACCGCAATTACGCCAAATTCGCCCGCGTCCCCTGCCTGGAACCCAGCGACAGCCAGGAGGCCAAGGAGCTGGTGGCGGCGGCGCTGGACCTGAGCGAGCAGTTCGATACGCCGGTGCTCCTGCGCATCACCACCCGCATCGCCCATACCTACTCCCCGGTGGAAACGGGGGAGCGCCAGAAGCGCCCGCCGAAGGTGGAGAAGTTCCCCCGCAATTTCGAAAAGTACGTCATGCTGCCGGTCAATGCCCGCCGGCGCCATCCCGTCCTGGAGGAGCGCATCCAGCGCCTGAAGGAGTTCGCCGAGACCTTCCCCTATAACCGGCTCGAACTGCGCGGCGAGGAGCTGGGCATCGTCACCTGCGGCGTCGCCTATCAGTACGCGCGCGAGGTTTTCCCCGACGCCTCCATCCTGCGGCTGGGGATGACCTATCCGCTTCCCCGCCGGCTCATCGCCGACTTCGCCGGCCGGGTGCGCCGGCTCATCGTCCTGGAAGAGCTGGACCCCTTCCTGGAAGAGGAGATCCGCAGCTTGGGCATCCCGGTGGAGGGGAAGAGCATCTTCCCCATCTGCGGGGAGTTCTCCCCCGAGGTGGTACGCGACGCGGCCATCGCCGCCGGCCTGCTCCCCGAATCGGAGCGGGTGGTGCCGCCGAACCCCATCAAGGGGGATTTGCCGCCGCGCCCGCCGGTGCTGTGCCCGGGCTGTCCCCATCGCGGCGTCTTTTACGTCATGAAGAAATTCAAGCTCCCGGTGCAGGGGGATATTGGCTGTTACACCCTTGGCGCCATGCCGCCGCTCTCCACCATTGATTTCTGCGGATGCATGGGCGCCGGCATCGGGGTGGCGCACGGCGCCGACAAGGCCGGCGACCCCGAGCGCCAGATCGCCGTTATCGGCGATTCCACCTTCTTCCATACGGGCATGCCGGCCCTGCTCAACGTGGCCTACAACCGCGGCAAGACCATCACGGTCATCATGGACAACCGCGTCACCGCCATGACCGGCCACCAGCACAACCCGGGCACGGGGTACACCCTGCAGGGCGAGAAAACCGTCGAAGTCGAACTGGAGCCCCTCGTGCGGGCTATGGGCATCCCTCATGTGCGCACCGTGGACGCCTATGACCTGAAGGCGGTGCAGGAGGCGTTCGAGGAGGCCCTGGCGAAAGAGGGGCCGGCGGTCATCATCACCCGCCGCGAGTGCGCCCTCCTGCCCGAGGCACGCAAGCGCTATCTGCCCCTGCGGGTGGACCGGAGCAAATGTATCGCCTGTTGGACCTGTTTCCGGGTGGGGTGTCCAGCCATCCGCCGTAGCGATGAGATATTCGAGAAGAACAAGCGCCAGAAGTCCGATATTGACCCCCTGCTCTGCACGGGGTGTGAGGTCTGCGCCCAGGTTTGCCCTCAGCATGCCATCCTGTTCCGGGCGGAAGTGGCGCCGGCCCCCGAGGCCGCCGGCGGCCGATCCGGAGCATCGGAGGAATGAGCATGAAAGAACCCATCAACTTTATGCTGGTCGGCGTCGGGGGACAGGGGACCCTGCTGGCCGCCAATATCCTGGCGGAGGTGGGTTTGGTCGCCGGCTATGATGTGAAGAAATCGGAGATCCACGGCATGGCCCAGCGCGGCGGCAGTGTCAGCAGTCATGTGCGCTGGGGCGAGCAGGTCTTTTCCCCCATGGCCGGCAAAGGGGAGGTGGACATCCTGCTGGGATTCGAGATGGTGGAGGCCCTGCGCTACATCGAATTCCTGCGCCAGGGCGGGCGTGCCATCCTCAGCACGCACAAGATTCCGCCGGTCGCAGTGACATCTGGGGGCGCCGAATATCCCTCGCAGGCGCGCTTCATCGGCGTGGTGGAGCAGGTGACCAAGGACTACCTGTTGGTGCCGGCGGTGGAGATTGCCCAGGAGCTTGGCAACGCCCGCGCCCATAACCTGGTGATGCTGGGCGCGCTGTCCGTCTTTCTGCCGGTGGAGGAGGATATCTGGCTTCAGGTGGCGCCGCGGCATGTGCCGGCCAAGGCGCTGGAGGTCAACCTGGAGGCCTTCCGGCGCGGGCGCGCGCTGGCCGGCCAGGCACGCAAGCGGTAGAGACATCACGGGGATTGCCCGGACACCCCTTCCTCGGCCAGGGGTGAGGGCGTCAGCAAGGAGGCACTGCATGGGAGAGCGCACTGCACCAACCGTATATTTCGCCGAACCCGGGCCGGCCAACACCGAGCGCACCCTGGCCCTGGCGTATGAGCGCATGAAAGAGCTGGACATCCGGCGCGTCCTGGTAGCTACCACCTCCGGCGCCACCGGCGCCCGGGCGGCACAGCTCTTCCCGGCCGACCGGCTGGTGGTGGTCAGCCATTCGGCCGGCTTCCTGGAGCCGAACGTGCAGGAGCTTCTGCCGGAGCACCGCGCCGCCATCGAGCGCGCCGGCGTGCCCATCCTGACCTGTACGCACGCTTTCGGCGGGGTGGGACGCGCCGTCCGGCGCAAGCTGGCGACCTATCAGGTGGATGAGATCATGGCCTACACCCTGCGCATCTTTGGCCAGGGGGTCAAGGTGGGGGTGGAGATGGCGTTGATGGCGGCGGACGCCGGCCTGGTGCGCTGTGACCAGGAGATCATCACCATCGCCGGCACGAGGAGCGGCGCTGATACCGCGCTGGTCATCCGGCCGGCACACGCCCAGGACCTTTTCGACCTGCAGGTGCTGGAGATCATCTGCAAACCGCGCCTGGGGGTATAAACCGGCGGTGGTATGATGGAGATGAGACATCCTCCCGCTGTGAAAGCGGTGGAGGAGCGGGATAAGCCGGCGGTGGCCGCGTTCCTGCGCTCCTCCATCTGGAGCTTTATCCATGCGGATTATGACGAGGCCTCGGCCCTGCAGTGGCCGGGATATCTGGCGCGCAACCGCGCCGGCCGGCTGGTCGGGGTGCTGGGATGCGGCCTGGACCGGCCGCCGGTGGCCAGCGTCCTGTACGCCGCGCTGGATTCATGGGAACAGCCCGGTCCCCTGTTTCACCGCCTGCTGACCGCGCATGAAGCGGACCTCTCCCGCGCCGGCGCCCAGGAGCTGGTCTTTATCGGCTATGTGCCCTGGCTGGTGCGGATACTGCGCCGGCAGGGCTTCACCACGCGCACCACAATCATCTCTTATGCGCGCTGGGATGGACCCATCCCTGACGCCGGCAGTGCGCAGGTGCGCCTGCGGCCGGCGGCCCCGGAGGATGCGGAAACCGCCGCCGGCATTGACATACAGGCCTTCGAGCCAATGTGGCGCTATCCGCCGGCCCTGCACGCCGCCATGATCGCCCGCCTGCCCTATTACCGCATCGCGGAGTGGGAAGGACTGCCCGTCGGGTATGCCTCCGGCGATATCGTCCTGGGACAGGGACAGATCATCCGGCTGGCGGTACGGCCGGCCTGGCAGGGCCGCGGCATCGGCCGGCGCCTGCTGGCCGATGCGCTGGAGTTCTTCGCCCAGCAGGGCGTCCGCCCGGTTACCCTGAACACCCAGGCGGATAACCTGCGCTCCCGCCGGCTGTACGAGGCCTTCGGCTTCGAGCGCGTCAACGTCGAGGTGCCGGCGCTGGTCAAACCTCTCCCACCCGCGCTGTGAAACTCTTGTTAAAGAAGGACTCCCCGATGACCGAGCGTCCGGAAGCCATCGTCTTCGATTACGGCGGGGTGTTCACCATCCCCGATTCCCTTCGGCCGGAGTTCGAGATGTACGAGCGCGCTCTGGGACTGCCGGCCGGCGCGCTTTGGGAGGCGCTGGGGAGCGGGCCGGCCTGGGAAGCGGTGTCGGTCGGGGCCATCAGCGAGGAGGAGTACTGGCGGCAGGTTGCCGGCGAGTGGGAAGGGCGGCTTCCGCCGGCGTTCGGGCGCTTCCGGCACGGCACCCTGCCTTTCGAGACCATCAACGGGGAGATGGTGGAGCTGGCCAAACGCTTGCACGGGCAGGTGCGTCTGGGTTTGCTCAGCAACGCCACCATCAGCCTGCGGGCGCATCTGGAGCGGTTGGGCTGGCCGATGCACCTGTTCGAGGTCATCGGGATATCGGCGGAGATAGGCCGGCGCAAGCCCGACGCGGCCGCCTTCCGGTGGGCGGCGGAGCAGTTGGGCGTGCCGATGGAGCGGATCCTGTTCGTGGATGACAAGCCGCGCAATGTGGAGGCGGCGCGGGCGGCCGGCATGCGCGCCCTGCTGTTCACCACGGTCAGTGAGCTGGCGGAACGCCTGCGGGAGATGGGCCTGAGGGTGTGACGGGCCGGCGAGCTGGGGATTCACCGCCGGCCCCGCCGAGAATTGCGCCGGCCATCCCGAAATGGTATACTTCCCTCCAGCATCACCAATGGAGGAACGCACATACTATGAGAGTCGCAGTCGTCGGCGGCGGCATCACCGGCATGAGCGCGGCCTATGAGCTGGCCAAGCGCGGCATCCCCTGCACCCTGTTCGAGAAGGACGAGACCCTGGGCGGCCTGGCCGGCTCTTTCAAGGTCAACAACACCTACCTGGAGAAGTTCTACCACCACCTCTTCACCACCGATACCGCCATGGTGGAGCTTATCCATGAGCTGGGGCTGGGGGACCAGTTCGTCTGGAACGACTCCAACACCGGCCTCTATTACGTCCAGCGGATTTACCGCCTGGCCACGCCCTTGGACGTCCTGCGCTTCAAGCCCCTGAGCTTTCCTGACCGCATCCGCATGGGCATGCTGGCCATCTGGCCGCGCTTCATCCGAGATTGGCATAAGCTGGAGGAGATCACGGCCAGGGAATGGCTCCTGCGCTACGCCGGCCCCCGCGTCTATCAGGTGGTCTGGGAGCCGCTCCTGCGCAACAAGTTCGGCCATTATCACGACCAGGTCGCCGCCGTCTGGATATGGAACAAGCTGGTACTGCGGGGCGGCTCGCGCGACGTGCGGAGCGGCGCGGAGAAGCTCGGCTATCAGCGCGGCGGCTTCGGCCCGGTCTTCATCGCTTGGGAGAAAAGGATGCGGGAGATGGGGGTGGAGATCCGCCTGAACTCGCCGGTGGAGCACATCCGCATCGAGAACGGGCGCGCGACGGGCGTGGTGGTCGCCGGCCAATTCGAGCCGTTCGACCAGGTCATCGTCACCACCGCGCCGGCCATCCTGGCGGAGATGGCCCCTGGCCTGCCGGAGGCCTACCGCCATCAGCTCCAGCAGATCATCTACCTGGCCAACGTCTGCCTGGTGCTCAAGCTGAAGCGCTCCCTCAGTACCACCTACTGGCTCAACATCGCTGACCCGACCATCCCCTTCGTGGGACTCATCGAGCATACCAACATGCAAAGGCCCGATGAGTACGGCGGCGCCCACATCGCCTATCTCTCGCGCTATCTGGACGCGGACGACCCGTACTACCACATGTCGGCCGAGGAGCTTTTCGAAGCCTACCTACCGCATATCCGGAAGATGTTCCCGGAGTTCGACGCCTCTTGGGTGGAGGAGAAATGGGCCTGGCGCGAGCGCTGGACCCAGCCAGTCATCCTGCGGCACTATTCGAAGGTGCGGCCGGCGCTCAAAACCCCCGTGGACAACCTCTGGCTGTCCTGCATGGCCTCGATCTACCCGCAGGATCGCGGCATGAACTATGCCCTGCTCTATGGGCGCAAGGTGGTGCGGCAGATGCTGGGGGAGGAGCCGGCGGCGTAGGGGCCGCAGGCGATAGCTACCTCCTTGTGCCCCATAGGGAGGGCTTACCGCAACTGTCGGAAGCGGGGGTCCAGCTCCAGCAGTAGGCGCAGTCCGGTCTCGATATCCACTTTCGGGGAGAAGCCCAGCTTCTGGCGTGCCAGGGTGATATCTGCCACCAGACGGGACACGCCGCCGTCCTGGCCGGCGTTCTCGATGACGTTGGCCTTGCGGCGGGTGACCCGCTCGATGTGCCGCACCAGCTCGCGCACGCTGACCTCCTGCCCCGAACCGACGTTGATGATCTGTCGGTCCACGTCGGGGGCCAGCGCCGCCGCCACCAGTGCGTCCACCACGTCGTCAATGTACACGAAGTCGCGCGTCTGCCGGCCGTCCCCAAAGATGACCACCGAGCCGCCGGTCAGCACCTGGCGCATGAACAAGGGGATCACCGGCGCGTGGGAGGCCGGCAAGGGCTGATACGGCCCATAGGCGTTGAAGATACGCAGGGCCACGGTCTCGATGCCGTACAACTGCCCCAGGGTGAAGACATAGTACTCCGCCGCGATCTTGCTC
>Ga0123519_10004496_pt1 | contig 22582 bp, 30 predicted proteins | sample YelNatPaOPRAMG02_FD_87396 | JGI IMG/M metagenome (GOLD analysis project Ga0123519, IMG submission 87396) | Hot spring microbial communities from Yellowstone National Park - Yellowstone National Park OP-RAMG-02 (version 2) | ecosystem: Environmental > Aquatic > Thermal springs > Hot (42-90C) ...
CTCTATTCTCTTGGAGAAAAAACCAAGCCCAAAATCTATGAAAAAAACTTTATCACCCTTTAATATCATGTTAGATGTAGTTAAATCCCCATGAACTATTCCAGCAGAATGCAACCTACCTATAGACTCGCCTATTTTAAAGGAAACTTTTTTAACATCGTCTTCGGAGCAACTATAAAAATACTCTTTTATTCTGACACCATTAATGAACTCCATCCTTATTTTTAACCCCTTTTTATCAACCTCAAAAATTGCAGGCGCATTTACGCCGTGCCTCCTTGCTTCTGCAATCAAGCTCGCCTCTAGAGATGTTCTCAACCTTGTTATCTTTTGGTCTATTTCTCTTATCCTATAACTTTTGCTAACCCTCTCTTTCACTAAACAACCATTATCCAGATACAGGACTGCCTCCGCACCCATTTTTTTAAACTCTATAGATTTAGCCATAATTATTTAAACTTGTTTTTTAATTAATAGAAATTTAACGGTGTTATTAAGAAATGTGTGACCTAGAAAAAGGCAAATTGTGCAATAATTATAGCACATGCCCAACTCTTATATCCATAACTCAGATAAATTACATGAACAGGACACTCGACAGTATTTTCAAGACTCTTAACAGGATAGAGAAACAGCTAGAAACAATGAATAATGGTAAGAACAACAGCCATCAATAAAGGATATCTCTTTATCTAACCTATATTTTTCTGATAAGATGTATCATGCGGTCATAATTCCAGCTTATAAGGAAGAAAAAAACATCGAAAAAGTTGTCAAAAGAACAATTCAAATCGGCTATATCCCCATAGTTGTTGACGATTGTTCTCCTGACAGAACGGGCGAGATAGCAAGAGAAGCAGGGGCCATTGTTCTAAGACATAAAAGAAACATGGGAAAAGGCGAGGCTTTGAAGACGGCCTTTCTTTACATAAAAACAAAGATGCCTCAGATAAAATACATAGCCATACTTGATGCCGATCTACAGTATATGCCAGAAGATTTACCTAAACTTTTCAAGCCTTTGGATGCAGACGAAGCAGAATATGTGACTGGATACAGGAATTGGAAAAGAGACGTTCCATTCAGGCACAGATTGGGTAATTTTGTCTGGAGGACGGTATTCAACATTATGTTTGATACTAGAGTTAAAGACAGCAATTGCGGTTTTATAGCAATGAATAGAGAAGCCATGTTAAAGCTAATAAATGCAACAACAGGCGGCTACATAATAGAGAACATGATGATGATACATGCGATAAAGAACGGCCTGCGCATAAAACAGGTTCCAGTTAAAGTGTATTATTATAATGTAAGAGATATACCAACTGGAACTAGGTTTGTTTTGGGCAATTTAATATATATAATTGAATCTGGGTTTAGAGAAAGGTTTGGTATAGATCTTGGTATTTACAAAAAAATTGCACGACTAAGACTTATATTTACAAAAGGAAGTGATTAAAACATAAATTTAAAGAAATTTCAATAAATTATATTTTGTTGTGGGGTTGTAGCTCAGCCCGGGAGAGCACACGGCTGAAGCCCGTGGTGTCGCTGGTTCAAATCCGGCCAACCCCATGTCTTTTAATCAAAACTTGTTATATAACCCAAAAGGTCTAGAAAAATTGCTATACCAAGCAAAATTTTGTTGAAATCTAAATGGTATATAGCCGATACGAACAAAAAAAACAGAGTTACCCAAGGCAGCCATTTTGCCATAGATAAAATTTCGATTATCATTTTAAACAAACCCTCCTTAAATTATTTAGAATGAGTACAAGAGGCGGTGGTTCATCCTCGCTCATAAAACAATAAACCTCAATATTTTATTAATTCATTCTTTTATTTAAATATTTATGAAATTCTTTTGAATAAATTTAATCAATTTATTTTTAAATAATAACTAATTATTTGGTGGTGAAAATTCAGCTGACAATATGTTTTTTCGGTAAAATAGACGAGTCACTATTAAATTACATAAGAAAAGAAATCAAATCAAGAATCAAGATTCCTGTACTGTTTGGCTTTGAAATAAGACCCCCAGATTCAAGCTTCAACAGTTATAGAAATCAATACGAAGCAGGTATAATATTGAGTTATTTAGAAAAAAATTTTGATGACAAAGTCTTGGCAATAACAGACAAAGACATATATACCTCGACTTTGAATTATGTCTTTGGTTTATCTAAAATAAGGAGCAAGGCAGCTATTGTTTCGACATTCCGTATGAAACCACAAAGCAACGATAAAGAATTACTTCAAGAAAGATTATTGAAAGAATGTTTGCATGAATTCGGTCATGTTCTAGGACTTCAACACTGTAAAGAAAAAGGTTGCGTCATGAATGCCTCGAACAATATAAGAGATATCGACAATAAATCAACAGAATTTTGTCATATGTGTCAAATAGCTTTGAGTAGATAAAATAAGCTTGAAAACTAATAATAAAATTATGACAAAACCAGAAATTACTGAAATCAAATGCCCATTTTGTGGTTATGATAAAATAAAGGCTAGCTATATTCCGTCAATACTACAGACAGCTGTTTCTAGATCAGCTTCAAGAGGTTCGGTTACAAAATTTTATAGAACAAAAGAAAAATATGAAGTAATTTCAGATTGCCCAAAATGTGGAAAAAAAGCTAAAGAAATACAAAAAGTTTTGGAAGAAGGGAAAAAGGATCCTGAAAAAGAAAAGAAAATAATGGATAGATTGAAACAGCAAGGAATATTTTTTGATGAAATAAAAAGAAAGTTGTAAAATTTTATTAATCGAAAAACAAAATTAATGTGATGAAGTTTTTAACTCTAGATGATTATGATTTTCAAAATAAAACAGTTATTCTAAGAGTAGACATAAATCTTCCTTATGATGAAAAAACAGGCGAAGTTGAAGTTTCAGAAAGATTAATAGAAGCAGCAAAAACAATAAAAGAGTTATGTGATAAAAAAGCCAAGGTTGTGATTTTGGCACACCAGGGAAGAAAGGGAGACAAAGACTTTATTTCTTTGAAACAACACGCCGATTTATTAAAAAAATATTCTGGAAAAATAATAGATTTTACGGATAGCATAATTGAAGATAGGGCTATAAATAAAATAAAATCCTTAAAACCAGGAGAAGCTCTGTTACTGGAAAATGTAAGATTCCTTGCCGATGAAGATTTAGAAAAAACACCAGAGGAGCATGCCAACAGCAGCCTAGTTAAAACACTTGCACCACTTGCAGATGTTTTTGTCAATGATGCCTTCTCTGTGTCGCATCGGTCCCATGCATCCATAGTAGGTTTCAGTAAATTAATGCCAACAATAGCAGGAAGATTAATGGAAAAAGAGTTGAAATTTCTTGAAAAAGCATTAAACCCGGAAAGACCTAACATTTACATTCTTGGTGGAGCAAAGCCAGATGATTGCATAAAAATAATGAATTATGGTCTAGAAAAAAATATAATAGATGAAGTTTTGGCTTGCGGCGTGCTTGGAGAATTATTTTTGATAGCTCAAGGCTTTGAACTTGGCGAAAAAACTGAGAATTTTTTAAAGAAAGAAGGATTCTATGAAATGCATCAAGGTCTTGAAGAGATGCTAAAAAAATACAACGACAAAATATTCATTCCTTTGGACGTTGCTGTTAAAATAAAAGACAAAAGAAAAGAAATAGACGTTATAAATTTACCAGCAAGTGAAACTATAAAAGACATCGGAACGCAGACAATAAATTTATTTTCCGAGAGAATAAGAAAAGCAAAAACCATTGTTGTTAAAGGTCCAGCGGGTGTTTATGAAGAAAGAGGTTTTGAAAAAGGGACTAAAAAAATTCTAGAAGAAGTTGCAAGATCTAAAGGTTTTACTTTAATAGGTGGTGGGGATACATCTGTAGCAATAGAGAAATTAAAAATAGACAAATCAAAGTATTCTTATGAAAGTTTGGCCGGAGGAGCTTTAATAAACTATTTGTCTGGCAAAAAAATGCCAGGTGTTGAAATTTTAAAAAAAATAATTTAATAAAATTTTATAAATTTTGCAACATTCTTTGAAATGAAAGCTTTGAAAGACTCACCTTCATTTACGCTAACAAATTTATCGTCATTGTCCCTTATTAGCCAACCACTCTCTCTCAATACCTTAACATTAATTTTAGACTTTTCATTCAAAACTATACCTTTTGTTTTTATGTTATGAGCATTGTTGAACGCCAAACCAATACCTTTATTAAAAGTTCTTCCAGTTATTGAATTGTAATAAGCAGTCGAGCCAAAAGGCGTTGCTATTATCAGACCATCGCCAATGATGTTCTTTTGCTTGAAACCATTAGATCTGACGGAAAATCTCAGAGCAACAGTAGGTTTTTTATTATGCAATTGTATTTCATTCAAGGCTGTTATTCTTATTCCTTTAAAAATTGCTTCTATTTTCTTTTCTTCTTTTATTTTGTACTTTCCTTCCATAACAACTCTTAAAATAGGTTTTATTTGATTTGGTTTGTATTGACATTTTCTACAAGTGTTGCTAGTTTTTATGACAAGCTTTGGTATAGATGGATAAAGCCTTTCGCTCAAAAGTATAGTTCCATCTCCACCTATTGATATGACTATGTCTGGGTCATCTTTTACTATTTTTAATTTCATCGATTTTAGTTTATTTATTATAGAATGATTGTTTTGCGAGACTATTGCGAACTTCATGCTTAAAAATTAATTGTTTGTATTTAAAAGATTTCATTGTATGAAAGGCACATATTTACTCATAATTAGTTTAAAAAAAGACAAGACGATTAAAGTTGGATCTCTAGATAAATTAAATTTCAGAAAGGGATATTATTTTTATGTTGGTTCTGCCTTAGGAAAATCTATGAGCTTAGAAAATAGAATATCCAGACATTTCAGAAAAAAGAAAAAAAAGAGATGGCACATAGATTATCTCTTGGCTGACGAAGATGCTGAAATAACAAGGGTTTTGACATTCAAAGGAAAAAGAGAATGTATTATTGCTACAAAATTGTCAAAGAATTTTGTTGGAATAAAAAAATTTGGCTCGAGTGATTGTGGATGTTTTTCACATTTATATTTTTCTGAAACAGATTTAGGAAAACTTTAAATATTGTATAATACATTATAATGTATTAGTGATGTATTAATGGGGTACATAAGATACAAGATGCCCGACAAAACCGAAAAAATAATGGAAGAGGTATGCAAAAAGTTAGGTATAAAAAAATCTGAACTGTCTAGGATAGCTGTGATGGAATATCTAAAATCTCTGTCTGTGATAAGTGGTAAGGTGAAGGAAAATGACAAAAAATGATTTTATTGAAATGAAAGAAGTAACATTTGAAGATTATAAAAATTTTATAAAAAAAACACCCGAAGTTACTATAGAAAATGTAAAATTTAAACTTGGTCAAAAAAAAGAAATAAAAGAATTGCAACCAAGAAATTTTAAAATAGAAAATTCAACAGTTTGGTCTTTTCCTGAAAGAGGATCATGGGCAACACATTATTTGAATTCAAAATACAGAGGCAATTGGGCTCCAGAAATAGCAAGAAATTTAATAATAAAATATACAAAAGAAGGAGACTTGGTATTGGACCAGATGGTTGGTTCCGGAACAACATTAATAGAATGTAAATTATTAGGAAGAAATGGCATAGGCGTAGATATAAATCCATCATCCATAATGGTTACAAGAGATAGATTAGATTTTAGTCTTCCAGAAAACTTTCCAAAATCAATTCAAAAAACATACATAGGAGATGCAAGGAATTTAAATTTAATAAAAAATGAAAGCATAGATTTTGTATTGACGCATCCGCCTTATGCTAATATAATTTCTTATTCAAATAACAAAATACCAGGAGATTTATCATCATTCAGAAATTTAAATTCATTCATAAACGAGATGAAAAAAATAGCGGAAGAATCATATAGAGTTCTCAAAAAAGGAAAGCATTGTGCAATATTAATAGGTGATACAAGAAGAAATAAACATTATGTTCCAGTAGCATTCAGAGTTATGCAGGCATTTCTCGAGGCAGGTTTTGTTTTGAAAGAAGATATAATAAAAATTCAATGGAACATGAAGAGCACAAGAGAAAAATGGGGGGGAAACAAATATGATTTTTATCTAATTTCTCACGAGCATTTATTTATATTTAGAAAAATGGAAGATGGTGGAAAAATTCTAAAAGATAGTTTAAAATGGTGGTAATCAAATTCTCAAACCACATTTTATAAAAGCTTCTACAGGATGAACACCTTTAAAGATGTAACATAATAGTGCTATAGCTAATTGACTGCCTAACCTATTTTTAGGTATTTTACTAATTGTGGAACTGATTATATTGTCCAATTCTTTTTGTTTTTCTTCAGATCTACTAGAAAAATTTATATCTTCCTGATCTAAAATCAACTTTAAACAATTCAATATATATTCTATATCATATCCAGGAAGGTCTTTAACGTAACTTGCATATTTTTTTATCGTTTCTTCAGGATCTTCATTATTCCATATATCAACTATTGCTTCCAAAAGTTTTTTTGTTTTATCTTTGTTGTAACAAAGTTTACCATAAAAATCAATAGCAAAGTGTGCATGTTTTGGTTGAATGCCTTGAAAAGTATTTTTATTATATGCTCTGACTCTAAAGTCTTTATCACTTTTCTTTCCTGGTATTGTAAAAATAATAATACCATCGCTCAATTCCTTTTTATACAAAAAATTTCTATCTTCTAGAATTTTTTTATAGCTTTTTCCCATTTTAACTGCAAAATATTATAAAAATAAAGAATAAAATATTTTTGGTTTTATGAAAGAAAAGGTTGAAATTGAGTGCATTTTTTGTAAAAAAGGAAAAGTAAATGCTTTATTTTATCCTTCAATTTTACAAACAAGCAAGTCCAGAGCAGCAGGAAGAACAATTACCAAATATTATATGACAAAGGAAAGGTATGAAGTTATTTCAGACTGCCCCAACTGTGGAAAAAAAGCCAAAGAAATACAAAAAGCTTTACAGGAAGGCAAAAATGATCCTGAAAGAGAAAAAAAGATAATGGATAGATTAAAACAGCAAGGAATAATGTTCAGAGAGATAAAAAGAAAGATATAATTAAATTCTAGCATTTCTCATCATTAAAGAATTACTAACAACAGAAACTGAGCTTAAGGCCATGGCGCCCCCTGCTATTATTGGGTTCAACAAAAATCCGTTGATAGGATAAAGTAACCCAGCTGCTATTGGTATTCCAAGAGAATTGTAGAAAAAGGCCCAAAATAAATTCTGTTTTATCTTGTCAACAGTATATCTGCTTATCTTGACAGCCTTTATCACATCTTTTAAATCATTCTTGACTAAAACTACGCTACCGGCTTCTATGGCGACGTCAGCACCAGCGCCTATGGCTATTCCCGCATCAGCTCTAGCTAAAGCAGGCGCATCGTTTATTCCATCACCTATGAACGCAACCCTTTTGCCATCCTTTTGTAATTTTGCAACCTCTATTTCTTTTTCTTGCGGTAATACTTCGGCCAAAACCCTTTCTATTCCCAATTGCTTTGCAATGTAATCAGCAGCTCTTTTATTATCGCCAGTTATCATTACAAACTCTTTTCCAAGATTTTTAAGCTTTGCAACAACCTCTGCCGCATCATCCTTTATTTTATCAGCCACAGCGATTACTCCCAATGCTTTTCCATCTACAGCTAAAATCATAACAGTCTTTCCTTGACTTTCCAATTCATTTATTTTCTCTAAAAATTTGCTCACACCAACATTGCTTTCCTTCATCAGTTTCATGTTTCCAAAAATTATTTTCCTCTTTCTACAAACAGCGATCACACCCATGCCGCTTACTGCTTTAAACTTAGTTGGTTCTTCTATAATTTTATAGACATTTTTTGCATGTTCAACAACAGCTTTGGCTATCGGATGTTCTGACTTTTTTTCTGCTATAGCAGCATACTTCAAAGTCTCTTTATCCCCAAAAATATCAGTAACAGTAGGCTTACCTAAAGTTAAAGTGCCAGTTTTGTCAAAAACAAAGACATCAACTTTGCTTAACATTTCCAAAGATTCTGAATTCTTGAATATTATGCCATTTTCAGCCGCTTTTCCAGAACCAACCATTATAGCAGTTGGTGTAGCCAAACCTAAAGCGCAAGGACATGCTATTATCAAGACTGACACAAAAATCATTATGGAAAAATCCAAGCCTTTCCCTGCAAAAAAATACCAAACAACAAAAGATGTTAATGCTATTAAAAGGACAGTAGGCACGAAAACTGCACTTATTCTGTCAGCTAGCCTTTGCATAGGGGCCTTGCTGCTTTGCGCCTCCTCGACGAGTTTTATTATTTGATTAAGAAAGCTATCTTTTCCTATTCTTTCCGCTTTAACTTTCAAAGTGCCTTGCTTGTTTATAGTACCACCAATAACTTTGTTGCCTTTCTTCTTATCAACTGGCATAGACTCTCCAGTCAGCATAGACTCATCGACAGAAGATTCACCAGAAATTACAATACCATCTACAGGTATTCTTTGCCCTGGTTTTATGATAACTACATCACCAATGTTAACTTCATCTATGCCAACTTCTATTTCTTTTCCTTCTCTCAAAACAATAGCAGTCTTTGGTTGTAACATCATCAATTTCTTTATCGCATCCGACGCCTTTCCTTTTGTTATAGCCTCGAGCATTTTTCCAAGAACGACAAAAGTTATCAGCAAAGACGACGTCTCAAAATACACATGGCCATTGCTGTTTGTGAAAAGTATGAAAACGCTGTAAAAATAAGCAGCTGAAGTACCTAAAGCTATCAAAGTGTCCATGTTAGCTGTTTTGGCTTTCAAAGCAAGGAATGCACTCCTATAAAATCTATACCCTGCTATGAATTGAACCGGTGTTGCTAAAAGAAACATCACAAGATTTTTGTTCGGTAGCTCTATTCCAAGCCATTCAAACGGCATGGATATGAGAAATATAGGAAAAGACAACAAAAAGCAAAAAAGGAACAATTTCTTTAAACTTTTTATCTCTCTTTCCCTGTGATCCTCACAAGCAGAAACTACCTTGTAGCCCAAATCATTTATAACTTTGTATATCTCCTCGTCTTTCATCCAATCCTCGTATTCGACATAAGCTTTTTCATTCGCAAAGCTAACATTAACCTTTTTCACGCCTTCCAGTTTTTTTATGCTGTTCTCTATATTTTGAGCACAAGACGCACAATGCATGCCAGCTATCAATATAGTCTTTTTCTTCATCAGCAACCACCTTCTATGCCACAAGCAGAAACAATATCTCTCTTTTCTGGTTTACCAGGCTCCTTGCCACTATAAATATAATTTTCAACTTTTGTGCTGTTCCATTCGATCTCATGATTCCAATTCTGCCAATGATATCTCCACTCATTCCAACCTATGTTTAAATGTTTGACAAAAATTCCGTTCTTAGCCAAAAGAAAACCAACTTTTCTCCCTGTCATGCAAGGGGTGCTATAGCAGTAAACGGTTATCTCTTTGTCTTTTGGTAATTTAGAGAATTCTTCGACTATTCTTTTTTCATCATAACTCGGCGTGTATGGATCAACATAGGCTGGTATGTTTATCGCTCCTATTATATGCTCCTTCTCATACTCTTCGGGGCTTCTCAAGTCAACTAATACATAATCTTCTATCCCTCTATCCATCTTCACTCTTAAAGAATGAGGGCTTACATGAACAGCATTTTCTGTGTAATAATATTCTTTTATCAGCTCATCGCTAGAGTAGTTCAATTTATTGACGACTATATATCCTAATATTCCTCCTAAAAAGCCAAGAAGCAAACACAGCAATATTACATAAATTGTCTTCATTCGAACCTCCACCTTCCATTTATCAAATCTTTCTTTTTTACAAGTAAAAATCCATTCTCAACTTTGCTCGACAAATACCCCGGCCAGCAACCGCCAGGACTTGCATTTTCTCTGCCAAGACTGTCTATTTTAAACCTTCTTCCGCAGTTATTGCAAACCAGATAATCACCTTCTTGTCTATAACCATTTTTGCTTTTATAGCAAACATCGCAAGCATCAAAAGCTGTTTTTATGCTGCCATCACTGGATTTTACTGCAAGAAACCTTATCTTTACTCCATTGCTATCAAACTCGTAAAAATTTACGTTTTCATTTATTTCATCGACAGGTATTTTCACATAATCATCTGCTTTTGCAAAGTTGCCTGTATTATTAAATATAAAGAACCCAAGGGCAACAAAAACTAATGCAATAATTATCCAATATCTCATGCCATCAACCAGCCAGCTGTTGATCTATCACTTGCTTGAATGCTTCGTATGGTTGAGCTCCAACTATCGGAATACCGTTTATGAAGAATGTCGGAGTACCTTGAACGCCATACTGTAGTCCATCTTGAAAATCTTTCTTCACTTCAGACCCGTATTTTCCTGTTGTCAGACAGCTATTGAACTTGTTTGTGTCAAGCTCCAATGCTTTCGCATAATCTAAAAACCTTGCCTCTCCGGCAGAGGCCCATTCATTCTGCTTCTTGAAAAGCAAATCATGATATTCCCAAAACTTTCCTTGCTCATTTGCGCACTGTGCCGCTTCAGCTGCTTTTTGTGCATACTGATGGAAGCTTAGAGGAAAGTCTCTGTAAACTATCTGAACCTTTCCCGTCTTTATGTAGTCTCTTTCAATCAAAGGGAGGGTTTGTTCAAAAAACCTGGCACAAAAAGGACACTGAAAGTCGCTAAACTCGACAATAACAACTTTTGCGTTTTTTGAACCCTTTGCTGGATCATCATCTGAACTTATACTCAACCTTTGAGGCTCGGCAGTATTGCTCTCTGTTTGCGTCGAGCTTGCAATGATATTGCTACTAAGATTCTTTTTTAGGTCAAAAAGCATCCAAATATTGAACAAAGATATTATCAAAACCAAAAATAAAATAAAATTCAGGACATTGTTCTTTTGTGTTTTAATTTTCAAGACCATCACCTCCTTATACCACAACCACAACCACCGTTTATCCCACAAGATCCAGCAACCACATTATTGTTTGTTGATATTATTTGCTCTTGTGAGTTTTCACTCAAAACCTTGGCTGGGAAGCCTTTGAAAATATCCAAACTTAGTATGTCGTCTTTTGTAATTCTTGTGCTATCATAAGATATTGTAAATATGTTCGGAAAATCAAATTTTACACTATTAATTCCTTGAAGTTTTTTCAATTCGTCAGTTATCAAAGGTGCATGCCCAGAGCAAGGTATGTCAACGGATATTTTCAGCGTTTCGCCAAAGCTTGCCGCTTCGTATGTTTTTATGTTTTTTTGAGCTGAAACGTTGGTCAAGATTGGAAATATTATCAAGAAAAACAAAGCATTGACGCCGATTGTTGTGCTATACATAGTTGCCAAATACTTCCAACTTCTTCTTATTCCTTTTTCTGATAGCAAGCCATTCCTTTTTAGATAAAAATATGAAGATATCGTTGCGAATATAGCAGAAATGGCTATTAAAATATAAAAAAAGTACTTGCTCATCAATAGAGGCTTGAATAGTTGAGTAAAAAAAGTAGCTCCTAATATTGATGCCAAAACAAAAGCTATGCAGCCTATGTGAGGCAGCAAGCCATATAATATTCCTTGCCCAATGTTTTCCTTGCCGTTTGTTTTCAGGTCAGTTTTGTAACCTAGATTATTTATAGACTTTTTGATTTCATTCAAGCTAGTTTTTTTAGGGTCGAACTTTACCCAAACCTTCCCATCCTCTAAACTGGCTTTTAACTTTTTAACTCCTTCCAATCTTGAAATTGTATTTTCTATATTTCTAACGCAACTGTTGCAATGCATTCCTTTCACTTCAATTGCTTTTTCAACAAACCTTTTGCTCTTCATGCAAAACTATACAAAGAAACTACTTATAAACTATTGTATGAAACTAGTTTCATTGCCTTTTCAAAACTACAAGGTTTGTCATACCCCTTCTTTTCCTTTCTATCAGGCCCCTAGCCTCTAGTTTGTCTAAAATCCTAGTTACTTTAACTTTAGAATAATTGGTTTTTTCAACTATTTCTGACTGGAGCATGCTTCCTTCAAACTCTATCAACTTGTCGAGAACATACTTTTCCTCTTCAGACAAACCTTTTTTGTCTATAGAGTAATCTGTTTTTTTATCTGGTTTTCTTACAACTTTAACCTGTTTTATTATTTTCTCGTCTTGGCCAAAAAACATCAAGTAAAGGCCAATTAGAAGGACAAAGATCATAACGCCTATGCTTACGTTTGTATGAAAATTTATGCTTCCCCACATGGGACATTCTGGACCATGCGAACAGCTAGTGCTGACAATCTCGGTCAATGCCTTATTGAAAGAATAAATTATGAAGCCAATGAGCAAAGCTATGCTTATTATTATCAAACCAACGATTCTGTTTTTCATCAATATAATTAAAAATAAAAAGTTAAAAAATGTTTATACTCTCTTTTTCATTGCAGCTAAAACTCTTTCTTTCGCTATTTCTAGAGCAGCGTCTCTAGGCTTGACTTCGTTTTTCTTTGCCCTGTCCAAGGTTAGCTTTACGTTTTTCGTTATCTTTTCCTGGACAACTTTGAACATATAGTCAGCATCCTTGCCAATGTACTCTACCCAAGATGAAATTACACCACCTGCATTTGCTGCAAAATCTGGTATGACTAATATACCTCTTTCATGAAGCTTGCCTTCTATTTCTTCGTTCATGACTATATTACCTGCCTCAACTATTACTTCAGCCTTGACATTTCTGTAATTTGACTCGTTTATCACATCCGGCAAAGCTGCTGGTATCAGAACATCGACATTTAACTCGAATATTTCTTTGTTCGGAAGCACCTTACCTTTTTTGTAATTAATTACAGACCCACTTTTCTGTTTCAAGTCAAGCAATTCTTCGTAATCCAAACCATTTTCGTTGTATATGACTCCTTTGCTATCGCTAACAGCAACAACCTTTGCTCCCCACTCACTCAAGAATTTGTGAGCAAATGTGCCAACATTACCATAACCTTCTATCGCTATTGTTGCATCATCTACTTTTAAACCAATATGCTTCAGAGCCACTTTTGTTGCATGAGCAACCCCAAAACCTGTTGAACCAAGCTCGTGAGGTATGCCACCCATGTCTTTTGGCTTGCCTGTGCACGCTTTCCTATCTCCTATAGCTTCAGCAAACCATCTCATAGCTTCCTCGTTTGTATTCACGTCAGGTCCAGCGACGTAAATACTTGGACAAACTTCTTTAAGTGACCTCGCATAAGCTTGTATTACATCTTTTTTTTGCTTTTCATTCATGTTTTTAGGGTCAGCTATTATTCCTCCTTTGGCACCGCCAAAAGGCAAATCAGCCAAAGCATTCTTCCAAGTCATTGTCCTGGCCAAACGAAAAACTTCTTCAACAGAAACAGTTGGCGTCATCCTTATTCCGCCCTTGCCAGGACCAAGTGCTGTGTTGTCGATCACCAATATTCCTTTCATTCCTGTTTTAGCATCATAAGTTTGTATTATCTTTTCTGGACCAAAATCATCAAACTTTATTACCATTTTATCACCTCATTTTTTTGCTGCCGACCAATCGGCAACATGACCTTTTGTCTCTATGCCATGTATGTAGTTGTAAGCCTGTAGCGCAGCTTTACAGCCCTCTCCAGCTGAGACAACTATTTGTTTGAAAGGCACATTAGTCAAATCTCCAGCAGCAAACAACCCAGGCCTAACTTTGTCAGAGTTTGGATAAAAAGTTTCAGCTTTTTCGTTTACAACAACGTGCTTGCTTTCATCAAGCTTTACGAGATCTTTTATTAATTCACTCTTGACTTCAGAACCTATTTCTACAAATAACCCATTAACTTGCAGTTCTCTTTTTTCCCCTGTTTTATTGTTTTCTATTATTATTGACTTTACGAACTTGTCCCCCTTTATTTCTTTAATTTCTGCGTTCATTATGAATTCAACACCTCTGTTTTTTACATCTTCGACCAGAGTTTCAAAAGCCCTGAAATTTTCAGACCTGTGTATTATGTAAACTTTGGAAGCGATTTGAGATAGAAGATGAGCTGTCTCAAAAGCAGAGTTTCCACCACCCACGACAGCAACCGGCATTCCCTTAAACAAAGGCGCATCGCATGTAGCACAATAAGAAATACCCCTCCCAGAATATTCTTTTTCTCCTGGTACATCTAATGTTCTAGGGGATTTTCCAAAAGCAAGTATGACGGCCTTTGCTTTGTATTCGTTTGAATTGGTCTTGACTATAAAACCACCATCCACCTCTTTTATTCCAATTACTAACTCTTGAATTATTTCAACTCCAAAACTTTTAACATGATCTTCAAACTTTTTCACAAGATCGACTGCTTTTATCTGCTTAAAGCCAGGATAATTTTCTATCCAAGTAGTGGACATTATTTGCCCACCAATGGTTTCGCTTATAATAAGTGTTTTTAAAGCTCTTCTAGAAGCATATATTCCAGCAGACATACCAGCCGGGCCCGCGCCTACAATAATTACATCGAACTCCATCTTTAACCACCAACTTATTAAATGATTTTAAAAAATAAAAAATCACTCTAGTTTTAAAGCCTGTTTTAGTCTTGGTATATCATACCCTATTATTGGCTTTCCGTCTACTAGAGTCACTGGTATACCCATTTGGCCCGTTTTTTCTATCAGTTCTCCTGCTGCGTTCGGATCTTTATCTACATTTACTTCCTTGAATTTTATCTTGTTTTCTTTCAAAAACATCTTTGTCCTTTGACACCAAGGGCACCAGTCTGCCGAATATAAAACAACTTCCATTGATTTCACCTCTTTTGTATTAATAGTTTACTTTGTAAACTATTTAAACTTATCGCATATATTATTATTAATGAAAAAACTGTGCCCAATAATAGGATCTATAAAGATAATAGGTACTCAACCTAGGCTAAAAATAATAAGACATCTGGCGGAGGAAGACAAAAGTTTTAATGAGATGAGAAGAGTTTGTGAAATAAGCTCAAGAACCCTTTCGGCAAATATCAAATACTTGGTTTCCCAAGAAATCGTTGGCTTTAGAAAAGAATCCAATAAAAAAATATATTTTTTAACTCAAAAGGGAAGGGAGTTGCTGCCGATAATAAAGATGCTGGGAAAATGGGGAGAAAAGTGGAAAGTTTGTTAAATCTTAAAACCAACTAAAATTTATGATATATGGATTTCTATTCGGCAAAAACCCTGAGCTATCTTTAGCAGAGTTGTCGTATTACTTGAAAAACAGAGATATGAAATTCAAAATAATTAAGATGAGTCAGAATTTTTCTATTCTCGATGCTGACTTAAACCCTTCAACTCTTTCAAATGATTTGGGTGGAACGATAAAAATAGGAGAATACTATGAATATGAAGAGTTGATACATAGGATCGTTTCAAAAGAAAAGCCAAGGTTTGGTTTGAGTATTTATCCTAAAAACAAAAAAGTATATGATGACACAAAAAATGAAATAACAGAAAAGTTGAGAGAAGCAAGAACAAGATATGTTTTTATTTCTTCTAAATTTCACGGAAGCACAGAGCTAAAACACTTTGAAGTTTTGAAAAAAATACTGAGGAAAGATGGCATAGAGATAATGGTTTTTTGCGATGAAAGAAAATACTTCTTCAACACATCAGCAGTACATGATCCCTCCCAATTTAAAACAAGGGATATCAAAAGGCCCGTGCAAAGAACTATCTATTCAATTTCGCCAAGGCTTGCCAAGATATTGATAAACTTGTCTGCTAGACCAGGCGATAAACTACTCGATCCTTTTTGTGGAATAGGAACAATAATGCAGGAGGCCATGCTAATGAACATCTTTCCTATTGGAATGGACAAAAACCCCAAGTGCATTAAGGGAGCAGAAATAAACTTGAAATGGATAAAGCAGATATACAAAATCGAAAAAGACTTTCAACTTATTGAGGGAGATGCAACCAAGCTTTCTCATTATTTTGAAGAGGAATGCATAGATTGCATTGCCACAGAACCTTATCTTGGCCCACCTTTAAAATCAAAACCAAAAAAAGAGAAAGCAGAAAGAATAATTAACAACCTAAAAGATCTTTATCTAGAGTTTTTGGATGAAGCTTCAAAAATATTAAAACCAAAAGGAAAAATAAGCATTGTTTTTCCAAATTTCATGACCATTGATGGTAAAGAGGTAAGAATGAATATAGGAGAAATAGCTTCATACGCTGGATTGAAAGTTTTGGAGCTAATTAATGGAAAGAAATCGATAATAGATGCTGACGAGAGGCAGATGACGAGAAGAGAGATTGTATTGCTACAAAAGTGATTCTAGTGAATAGAATAGATAAAATTATTCAAATACTTGAGAAAGAAACTAAAAAATATTTGAACCCAGCTATGAATTATAGCGAAATATATTCTGACTCTTATACAGTTCTTGTTGGTTGTCTTTTAAGCCTTAGAACAAAGGATAAAGTAACGATAGAAGCTAGCAAGAGACTTTTTTCTTTGGCAAAAAACCCAAAAGAAATGACCAAACTTTCTTTGAGGCAGATAGAGAACGCTATAAAAATAGTTAATTATTACAAGACAAAGGCTAAAAGAATAAGAGAAATTTCATATTTTTTGTTGAAAAATTATAAAGGGCAAGTGCCTGACAGGATAGAAGAGCTCCTTAAGCTAAGGGGCGTTGGAAGAAAAACAGCGAACATCGTCTTGACTCATGGTTTTAACAAGTATGCCATAGCAGTTGACACTCATGTGCACAGAATCTCTAACAGACTTGGCATCTTGAATACAAAAACCCCTGAAGAAACAGAGAAAGAATTGATGAAGATCTTACCCAAAAAACATTGGAAGAAGTACAACACTCTATTAGTTGTATGGGGACAAAATGTTTGCAAGCCCATCAGGCCTCTGTGCAATTTTTGTAACATCTATAAATATTGCAAAAGAGTCGGAGTGAAATAAAGTTATGAGTCTCAATAATGTAATATCTTTTTCTTTTTTTAACAAAAAATAATTTAAATGAAAAATATAACAATCCTTTTAACCATATTGATTTTGATCCCTATATCTTCATCTTTAACAATATACAATATCACACTCAAGAACCAAAAAATATATGTCAATGTTACCTTTAGCTTGAAATCAGAAGAGAAATACGATGTTTGGCGCATAAGCTGGGAGATACCTCAAGAGTATGAAATTATATCAGTTTCTGATGAGGTGGGACCAGTAAGCGTCAATACTTATCCAGGCTACATTTATTTTGAGACAAACAAGTTAAGCGCTAACGAAAGAATAATAAATGTTCAATATTTTTTGAAAAATGCCATATCAAAAGAATACGATCCTTTGAACAAAGTCAGCCTCCAGCTTTCTGGTTTTCCCAACGAAAAAACCATAGTTAATGTTCATTTGCCTGGTTTGATATCAGGCGACGCTTCATATAATTTTACAGAGTATTTTCAAAATAATTTTGCTCAGTTTGTAGGCTATGGTCCAACAGATATAATTCTTTATTACAGTTTTTCGGGCAGAGAATACAATAACTACTTGCTTTTCGGCCCAGCTGATTTAACAGTTGCCGACGAAATGTTTTCCCTAGTTATAAACACCACTGGCATGCCAAAACCTTACAGAAGGTTTCCTGTGGTTGTGTTAAAAGATACAGATTTTGAAAGTCGAATACAGCCATGGGGTTCTGCGAGCCATAGCAGAGGAGGGCTGATACTAATAAAGAACTCGGTTGCTAACGGGCCTTACAACGCTAGTACCATACTTCACGAGACAACTCACGGCATAAACGCAAAAGTTTTGAAATGGAATCAAGTCGAGGCAACCTGGTTCGAAGAGGGATCAGGAAGTTTCATAGAGTATCTTGCCAACCAAAAACTTGGTTTGAAACAAGGCGAGTTGTTTGGAGAAAACAAAGTCATAAAGCAAGGTAGCGAAAGGATAGTGATAAAATCAAGAGGAAACAAGGAAATGCTTTGGGATTATTATAGTCAAGGAAAAGACTTTATGTACTATTGGAATCCATCTGATGATGCTACAAGAGATTTCGGTTATGCCTTTAGTGAGCTAGCGATAAGATATTCTATACAAAAAAACGGTATCGACAAAATAAAAGAAGCCTATAGGAAGCTTTCCCAACTTTCAGAAACAGTTAAAGACCCAGTTAAATCTACCAACATAATACTTTCTGCATTAGATTCAACTTTCATGCCATGTTACTCTGTCGACAGAAATAAATTTGATCAATGTTTGAAAGAAATAAACGAACAGCAGCTTGTTGTACCGATTAATACAACATTCACAAGTGATAGAGGAATAATCAATGAAACTATTAAGATAAAGACAACTAGTGAAGAGGTTTTGAAAGAAAACGTAGTCAGTCAAGTTAGGAAAAAAAGTATTCTTGCCGAGATCGCAGGATTCATAAAGAATCTTTTAAAAAGTCTTTTCCAACCACTCTATCAACACTTTCATTAAATTGGTGTTTGCAAACATCCTAGTTCCGTGTCCAGCATTCTCGTAGATTTTTAATTCCTTTGTTCCTACAGCCAACTCGTAAAGCTTTAAAGACGATGAAGCAGCAGGTTCGTCCTCCTTGCTAGCTGCTATGAAAACAGGCCTATCATAAATTTTCATAGCTTCTTCTGTCTTAACACCCCTATAGTCTAGGCCAGGAGAAAGTAACGCTATCACTCTTATTTCTTCATCGCTTACCGCATAATTCAAAGCTGTGTTAGCGCCTATGCTAGCCCCTACTATGCCTATGCTCTTACTGTCAATGTTTTTTTCTATCAAAAAAATTTTTGCCGCCTTTACATCCAAAACCATGTTTTTAAAATCGTTTTCGTCAAACTCTTGCCATGTAATCCTTTTGCCGTTTTTTTCAATACTCTTACCATGTCCTCTAAGGTCTATTGCCAATACATAATAACCTCTTTCTTTCAACCTTTGCGCAAATTCGGTCCAATGACTTTTATCAGTTCTTAACATGTGAAGCAATATCAAAGCCTTTCCATTTGGGTTTTCTGGTTGGTAAAAATCACCATATATGACAAAACCATCATCTGTTTCAAAGTTTACTTCCACAAAATCACCTCTTTTTGTACAGCCACTTAATATGATTATAAAAAAGACTAAAAGCCATTTTTTCATAAATAAATTAAATCTTTTTATCTAAAAAATAATTATGCAAGAGAAATTATTGATAGTAGGATTGGCGTTCATCTTAATAGGAATATTAATAACTATAATAGCGTCTTTTTTGGGAGGCAAGAAGGTTGAATACGCTTTTGGTGGTTTTATAGGACCAATACCTTTTGGCTGGGCTAGTAACGAAAAAATGCTGATTTTGATATTAATATTATTATTCCTTTTTTCATTGTATCTATTCTTTTTGAAATAGGAAATTACAGAACAATTATTTATCCTAAATAAAATGTAGATTTCTATATTATTTAACCAATCTACCTTTTTTCTAAAATATACATGAATGCTTACCCTGTGTGTTTTTTATTGTAAGGGAGAATATGCATTGAAATACACCACAATTTTATTAAAAGAAACAATAAAAAAGACTAAATTTGGAATTGAACTCAAAAAATATTTGGTGTTATAAGTTTAATAAGAATACAGAGATTAGATATTGACTTGTAAAAAGTATCAGAATAGAATATTATGAAGTATTCAATAAAACTTATTTTGAATTATGATTCGAGTTTTGAAAACAGTAAGAACAATAAAGTAGTGCATTAGAAGATAGCAAATATAAAGCCGCTTAAAAATCCGGATTTAAACATTTGGATAGAATGAGAAAAAGCTTTGCAGGGGTTGTATGGTTGTATGATTTAATATATTCTATTCTAAAAGAATTAAAGCTAAATTAAAGATTTAGAATTTAGTAAACTGGCTATAACAATGTAAAATAAAACATTTTAAGCAAAACAAAGATACAAAAAAAGAAGGAAAAAAATTATCAAAAACTCCTCTAAACTCAAAGTTTTTATGAAACCCCTTGTTTCTAGTCTATTATAGAATGGTGCTAGAGGTTGAGATCTGTAGTAAGATGACCAATCCAAAAGGCAATGAACAAAATTTGCTATGAAAGGCGTAAACTTACCTAGAAAAATTGAGATAGAAAGTGAAATAGCAAGACCACCCGATTCTTGAATCCAAGTTCTTCTTTTAACACCAAATTTAATATAATTCTTCCTAAAAACACCAAAGTTTTTTGATTTCTTCAATTCAACAAAGGTTGTAAACAATTCATCCATATCTATAAAAACACCAAAAAGTAGACACAAAAACATTTCAATTGTGTCAGAAACAGTAAAAACTTTGACCACTAGAAGCGTTGCAAGTAGATGAGTTATAATAATCATTAAAAATAAATTATTGAAAACAATAATAAAAACTATGTTTTGGAAAAGAAGTTGTAGATTTTGTGGTTACAGTCTGAGCAAAGACTGGGATTTTTGTCCTAAATGCGGAAAACCAGTAAAGGAGGAAAACATCGAAGGATTGTTTTCCGGTATGTTCGAGGATATAGAGAAAGAGTTTGAAAGGATTGACAAGATGTTTAAAATGAAGGATTTTGATTTAAAACCAACCAAAGAAGTGAGAGGCGGGAGCATTCATATAACCGTTCAAAGTGGTACTGGAATTAAGCCAAGGGTTGAGATAAAAACAACAGGGGATTACAAAACATTGGAACCTGAAATAAAGAAAAAGTTTGGTTTGGAGGAAGTTAAAGAAGTTGAAGAAAAACCAAGAAAAGTTAAAATAACAGAAGAACCCGAGACAAAGAAAACTGTAAAGGACGGGAAAACAATAATAAAATTAGAGCTTCCTGGAGTAAAGAATGAAGATGATATAGAAATAAAAAGACTCGAACAAAGCATAGAGGTAAAGGCTTTTGCTGATGGCAAAGCTTATTTCAAGCTCATCCCAATTCCTGAAAATGCGTCAATAAACAAAACATTTAAAGATGGTGTGCTAGAAATAGAGATTGAGAGGTGATTTCTTTGGCTCAGGTCAAGGAAGTCGCTGAATCAATTAAAGAATGGGAGAGAATTTCAGCCCACTCACACATTAATGGTTTAGGTTTAGAAGGATTAAGGGCGAAACCAATAGCTGACGGTATGGTCGGGCAGCAAGAGGCAAGGGAAGCAGCTGGTATAATAGTAAGGTTGATAAAGCAAGGTAAGTTTGCCGGTAGAGGAATACTTTTAGCAGGACCACCAGGAACAGGCAAGACTGCTTTAGCAATGGGCATAGCTAAGGAGCTTGGAAAGGATGTCCCTTTTGTTCACTTGACTGCTAGCGAGATATTTTCTACAGATGTAAGAAAAACCGAATTTTTGACTCAAACATTGAGAAAGGCAATAGGGGCCAGAATTCATGAAATGAGAAAGATATACGAGGGTGAAGTTAAAGAAATTACAATTGATAAAGCTCAACATCCCTACAATCCATATCAACAGATACCAGTTGGCGCTACTATAAAGATAGCAACTACAGACGAGTCAAAGAAGCTTACTATGGACCAATCCTTTGCGATGCAGCTTATACAGCAGAATATAGAAACAGGAGATGTCGTGCAGATAGATGTAGACGGTGGAAGAATAGTAAAAATAGGAAAAAGCAAGGCTGATGAAAAGAAACATGACCTAGAAACATCCCAGATAGTTGAAATACCTATCGGCAAAGTTTTTAAAGAAAAAGAGTTTGTTTACACAATAACACTTCATCATTTGGACTTGGCAACATCTAGGCACGGCAACGACATATTCAGCATATTTTTCGGCGGCAGAGATTCAAAAGAAATAGATAATGACATTAGAAAGGAAGTAGACGAATATATCAAGACACTGGTTCAAGAGGGGAGATGCGAACTAATACCTGGTGTGGTCTTCATAGACGAATGCAGCATGCTTGATATAGAATCATTTGCTTTCTTGAACAGGGCAATGGAGCAAGAGTTGTCTCCTATAATAATATTTGCAACCAATAGAGGCTTTTCAACTATCAGAGGAACAGACATTAAAGCGCCTCATGGCATGCCTTTGGACTTGATAGACAGGATGCTGATAATCAACACAAAGCCGTACAAGAAAGATGAAATAAAGAATATACTTGAAATAAGGGCAAAAGTTGAAAAGATAGAATTGGACAGGGAAGCTTTGGACTACTTAACTGAATTAGGTGAGAAGAATAGCTTGAGGTATGCAATTCAGTTGATCGCGCCCGCTTTTGAGTATGCGAAAGAGAAAAAGTCAGAAAAAATACGCAAAGACCATATAATGTATGTTGAAAATTTGTTTGTTGATACAAGCAAGTCCGTTGATTATTTAAAAAAATTTGAAGAAAAATTTTTAGAATAAAATTATCTTTTTTCAACAATTTAATAAACTCGCTTGTTTAATCTAAATTCATTTAAATGATTAATTCCAACGGTCTTTGACCAGTGGATAAAAGCTAAATCTTTCATAAAACAAAAATAAAAAGGGACGGAGTCCCTCAACAGAACTTTATCTACTGTAAAG
>Ga0123519_10004505_pt1 | contig 22537 bp, 23 predicted proteins | sample YelNatPaOPRAMG02_FD_87396 | JGI IMG/M metagenome (GOLD analysis project Ga0123519, IMG submission 87396) | Hot spring microbial communities from Yellowstone National Park - Yellowstone National Park OP-RAMG-02 (version 2) | ecosystem: Environmental > Aquatic > Thermal springs > Hot (42-90C) ...
AAACCCATTTTTATTAAATACAAACTCAGCTGTTTCTTTATTTAAATAAAAGTAATGCTCATGTTCAAACAAACAGAATTCTTTACGTTTTATTATTAGGTCTAAATCGTGAATTTCTATAATGAGTTTGCCATTTTTATTGAGTATTTTTCTACATGCTTGGAGTGCATCATTAATATCTGGCAAGTGATCAAATGTGTAACATGAAATGATACAATCAACAGTTTTGAAATCTGCAGGGATATTTTCTACCATATCGTAACAAAAAAAGCTGTTTAAAGTTGGAATACCTTTTTTATTGGCAAATTTACATAAGGATGAAGAAGGCTCAATTCCCAAAACAGAAACCCCACATCTTTTAAACTTCTCTAACAGTTCACCACTACCTGAACCAATTTCTAATACTTTAACAGATTGTAAGTTTTTTTTAGAAAAAAATTTTATTGTTTTTTCAACCAATTTTTCCATAAAATGATTAAATAATGGAGAATATCCAACAGAATATTCATATTTATCATAGTATAGTGACATATTCAGATCATTACAATTTTGAGTTATCCCGCAATTACTACATATTCCAATAACTATATCTGATAAAAATTCTTTCCCAAAATCATCTTGTGTAATAAATTCATCTGTCAATGGCATTTTTTCTAAGGTAATAACTTCGTATAATCTTTTTGAACCGCATATTCTACACTTACAATTTAAAATTTCTTTCATTAATGCACCCCATTTTTTTATACCATTTTATTGTAAGAGTTAGTCCTTCATCAAGGCTATAAATCGGCTTCCACCCAAGAATTTCCCTTGCTTTTTTTGCATTCAAATACTGTTTTGGTATCTCATAGCAAACCTCATTTAGTATCACAGGTTTTAATTCTGACTTCATAAGCCTTAAAATTCTCTCTGTAATTTCCAATACACTTAGCGGTTCTTCATTGGAAAAGTTAAAAGCCTCACCGGTGAGTTTTCTGTCTTCTGCTAATTTTTCAGCAAGCATTATGTATGCTAATACCGCATCCTCCACATAAAAGTAGTCTCTCACGAGAGTTCCATCAGAGCGAATAATGGGATTTTCTCCCTTTAACACTGAGCGGATTGTTCCAGGAACAATCCTATTCCAGTTTAGGTCTCCTCCACCATAGAGGTTTCCACATCTTGTTATTACAACTGGAAGGTTGAATGTATAGGCATACATCTGAGAAATTAAATCAGCGCAAGATTTACTCACATCATAGGGATGTCTGCCCTGTAGGGGTGTATTTTCATCATAGGGTAACACTCCCTGTTCTCCGTAAGCTTTATCAGAGGATGCAATAATAATTTGTTTTACAGTGGGAGAACGCCTGCATGCCTCAAGTAAAGCCCATGTTCCCTGTATATTTGTCTCAAGTGTTGAGATAGGATTGCGATTTGCAATTGTGACAATTGTCTAGCTGCAAGATGAAAAACTGTGTCTATTTCATATTCTCCCAGGACTCTTTCAAGCAGGGTTTCATCCCTTATATCACCTCTGACTATTTTAACTTTTTCTATAGTTTTTGAAAGCACTAACTCACTTTGAGGTACCCAGTCTCTCACAAGACAGACAACATCTGCTTTTAACTCTAAAAGCTTCTTTACAAGCCAGCTTCCAAGAAGTCCTGTCCCACCTGTGACAAAGGTGGGTCTGTCAATCCAGAAAGATTTATTTACCATACTTTCCATGGTGCCTTGCCACTTTTCCATAGTTCTTCAAGATAGTTTTTATCTCTTAAAGTATCCATGGGATGCCAGAAACCTGTGTGTTTATAAGCAACAAGCTCTCCTTTTTCAGCCAGTGTTTGCATAGGTTTACTTTCCCAGCTCATATGGTCTCCTTCAATAAGCTCTATTACTTTTGGTGAAAGAACAAAAAATCCTCCGTTTATCCATCCACCGTCTCCAGAGGGCTTTTCCATAAAATCCCTGACATAGTCTCCATCAGTAACGAGAGCACCAAATCTTCCAGGCGGTTGAACAGCAAGAACTGTTGCCAGTTTTCCATGAGCTTGATGAAAGGTTATTTCGTCCTTGATATTTACATCACTTACTCCATCACCATATGTAAAGCAAAACAGTTCCTCTCCTTCAAGATATTTTGCAACTCTTTTGAGCCTTCCCCCTGTCTGAGTGTGTTCTCCTGTATCTACAACAGTAACTTTCCATGGTTCTGCTTCGCAGTTGTGAACAATCATTTGGTTAAATTTCATATCAAACGTAACATCTGCCATGTAAAGAAAGTAGTTTGCAAAGTATTCTTTAATCATGTATCCCCTGTATCCACAGCAGATAATAAAATCATTAACTCCATGAGCAGAGTATATTTTCATAATATGCCAGAGGATTGGCTTACCACCGATTTCAATCATTGGTTTTGGCTTAAGGTGAGTTTCTTCAGCTATTCTTGTCCCAAGCCCTCCTGCAAGGATTACAGCCTTCATTTTTGTCCTCCTGCCCAGCCCATCTCAAATATTTGTTTATTTGTTTCATTAATTATACCATTCAGAATCGTATTTATTGCTGTAATCTGATTAATAAGAGTATTTCTTGTAGCGCAGAGTTGATAGGCAGAGATTGTATTACTTCTGATTCTTTTTGCCATGTCAGGGTCATCAATCATATCTGCCATAGCAAGTATAAGATCCCATCCCTTTGAAGGAAAAGGTTTTCCTATTAGTTCCTGAGCTATCATATTGGTAATGAATCTATCCCACAAATAATAGGTAAGATACTTAAAAAACATAGGTTTCAGTTTCTCCTTCAGTATGCCAAGTTGAAAAAGTATCTGTAATCCCTCCACAGTAATGAAATATCTCCATCCAATGTTTTCCATTTCCCATCTTTTAATATCTTCTGTTGTTTGAGTCTCCATAGGCTGACAGATGGGAAAGTCAATAACAACAGCAGGTTCATGATAAGCTACATGAAGGATGCCGAGAACATGTGTATATGCGGCTTCTTTATATTTAGTATAATTAGGCAGTTCAACCATTTCATTAATTTTTTCCTTTTTTAATATTACTGAAGTTGCCCACCCAATAAATTGATTGAATCCCATTTTATTAGCAAATTCCAAGACATTTCCTTCATAAATTTTGTGACTGTGAGGCTTTAGCCAGCCGTTTCCAGCATGAATTACAGTTGCTGGTTTTGTATTTACATTGTGCCAGACAATTCTTAATCCGTCTTTTAATAAAATATCATCATCGCCAAAAAGCCATAAATATTCTCCTTCTGCACGACGCATTACAGCTTCAATGCTGTCAGCGGAATCAACATGTTTTTCCAATCTGCAATAATCCAGAAAAGGATACTCTTTTTTCAGTTTTGCAAGCACTTTTGGAGTATCATCATCGGAACAATTATCAGAAACAAATATTCCAATTTCATCCTGTTTGCCAAGTTCAATGATCTGCCGTGCCATTTCTCTTACACATATCTCAAGCTTTTTTGCCCTGTTCCATGTAGGAATTGCAAAACATAGTTTTTTCATAGTTTCACCTTTTATATCGTCTTATTTTTTGTTTTTTACAGATTCTTTAATTTTTTCAACCATGTAATCAATCATTTCTTCAGTAATCCCAGGATATACTCCAACCCAAAAAGTATCTTTCATTGTTTTATCTGTCCATTTGAGGTCTCCTACAACTCTATACTCTTTACCGTCTTTCTCATTTCAGTATTTTGCTCCAAGAGAGTCACAGTTATCCTCAATGAGCTAGAGGTTGTATTTTTCGCAAAAAGCCTTGACCTTTTCAATATCAAAGGGATTTCCCATTGTGTCAGCAAGCATTAAAGCCTTTGTTTTTGGAGAAATAGCTTTTTCAAGCATTGAGCAATCAATATTATATGTGGGAAGTGTTATATCAACAAAAACAGGGATAGCACCATACTGAATTATGGGTGACACTGTTGTTGGAAAAGACGCAGCAACAGTAATGATTTCATCTCCTCTGTTTATTTTTCTTCCTCCCAGTTTTGATGAAGTGAGTGTCATGAAAGCTAAAAGATTTGCTGATGAACCTGAGTTAACAAGGCTACAATATTTTACTCCCAAAAACTGAGCAAATTTATGCTCAAAAGCTTGAGCATATTTTCCAGCAGTCAACCAGAAATCAAGAGCACTATCAACTAAATTAGAAATCTCTTGCTCATTAAAAACTCTTCCACCGTAGTTTATCTTTATCTTGTCAGTAGGAAAATGCGATTGCATTGGAACATGAATTGTTTCATAGTAAGTTTTTGCAAGCATTTTTCCCCAATATTTAAGAATTAAGCCTATCTTTTGAGGCTTAAGAAGTCCTACTGTCTCAACAATCTCTGCTCTCTTAATTGTCTTAATTTCGTCAATTTTTGCGATAAGAGGTTCATTAAGAATACCTGCAATCATGTCATCCGCTAAAATTTCAAAGAAAAAATCTATGTCATTATAATCAGATTTTGTTTCCACAGAGGCAGTAATATAACTTGTTTTAGTAGGTTTTGAAATTATGAGCCCAAATCTTAAATTAGAGCCTTCTTTGTATTTAATAATTTGTCCTACATCATATTTACCCACCATTTTTAGGCTAATTCTCCTTAAATAAGTTTTATATAAGATACAAAAAATTGATATTTAGGTCAATAGACGTTATACTACCCAAATTTCCCAAGCAAAGATGGGCAACAGGATAAATTATTATCTGTTGGTAATTTAAAAGTGAGATTTTACTTGCCTAATTGGTAAAAAAGGTATAAGATATTAGGATTGTCTCTCACCTTCGGATGCTCGCGATGACATCATAGGGGGTTGTTTCTCCAAATGCCTCAATAAAATCAACAATTTGCCTGAACTCTGATTTTTTTCACTAAACTTTTTATGGAATCCACCGATTTACATAATTAAGACAGCAGGATGGGAAGGAGGTGAAAGAGTCCAGATATTCATCCAGTGCTGTCTGGATGCAGGAGGCATCCTTAATAAAAAACATGGAGGTTTAAACCATGGCATTAAGAGTTAATTTTAACGCAGAAGCCGCAACAACACACACAGCCCTTCTCAGAAACGAGAAGGCAATGAACAAGTCCCTTTTAAGAATTTCAACAGGGCAGAGAATTCTTTCAGCAGCTGACGATGCAGCAGGTCTTTTTATTGCAGACCAGCTTGCAACAGTTGGAGCAGCACTTGACCAAGGTAATCGTAATATTCAGACCGGTATCAGTGCTCTCCAGATTGCAGAAACAAATGTAGGACAGATTTTTGACAAACTTCAGACAATCTACACAAAAGCTCAATCTGCAGCAAATGACATCAATGACCCGAATGCCCGTGCAGCTTTACAGAGAGATATTGCAAATCTTGTTGATGCAATTCAAAAACTTGGGACAGACACAGAATATAATGGAATTAAGCTTCTTGATGGAACATTCGCAAACAAGGTTATTCATTACGGAGCAAGAGCAGACCAGACAATTACAACAAGTATAGGCAATGTAAAAGCAACAAATATTGGTGCATTTGTTGTTCAGGGAAGTGGACAGGTTACATCAAGTGCTACATCAGCCTATACATCATTGATTGCTGGAGACTGGCAGTATAATTCTGCTTCTGATACAGTGACAGTTGCTGGAGTTAATTTAAAGAATTATAGCGCGCTTTCAAGTGTAACAGGAGCAGTTGATGCAAAATCAATTGCAGATGCAATAAACAATAACGCTACATTACAGGGAGTTGGTATTTCAGCAAGAGCTGTAAATACCAGCACAGCAACTACTGAATGGAGTAATATTGACAATAGTTCAGGGACAGCTGCGGTTACTATAAAATTTTATGTTGGTTCATCTACAGCTTCTGCAAGTGCTATTTCTATTACAGTGGCTGCAGGAGAAACCCTTACTCTTGATGAGTTAGTTTCTCAGATTAATACACAGGCATCCACAAAATCTCTCAATATAACAGCAACAAATTCAGGGAATAAGCTTGCTCTTACAACAGAAGGTGAAACTATAGGACTTGAAATTGCATCTGCTACAGGTGCTGTGGCTGTTAATATGGCACAGTTTCTCCAGGGTGCGACAGGTACTGTAGCAGTTGGTAATACAGGTTCCGCTGTTAAAGTCGGCAATCTTATAGTAACAGGAACAGACTCATATAACTATGATTTTACAGGAATAAGCACTGCATCAGCAGGACTCGGGGTAGCAGCTACTGGTTCAGGAAATTTCTATAATCTTTATAGTATTGATGTTACAGATAATTCAGGAGCGGAGTTGGCTATAGATATTGTTAATACTGCAATAAAGAAGGTTGATAAGGTCAGGACTCAGATTGGTTCTGTAATCAATAACCTACAGGCTATATATGATGGACAAAAAACATCTTATGACAATACAAAGGAAGCTGAAAACGTCATTCGTAACACAGACTTCGCAGCTGAAATGAGCACATTTACCACAATGCAGATTAGAATGCAGGCAGGTGTTGCAATGCTTGCTCAGGCAAATGCCTTACCTCAGCTTGTGCTTCAGCTTCTTCGTTAATAAGAAAGGGGAGGGTCTACCCTCCCCAAAAATTTTTTAGGAGAATAGAAAATGAAGCTGGACGGGATAGAAAAAGAAGTTATAATGATAAATCCTTACAGACAGGCTAAGTCAGATATTATATACCCTCAGTCCCTCCAGAAAGAAAGTTCAAGTAATTTGAACAATCAGAAAAATCTGTTACAAGAGAATTCAGATAATTTTGGAAAAATAACAATGTCTCAGGAAGAACTTAACAGAATAATGGATGAGATAAAACATAAATTTAGCATGCTTGAAAAATATCTTAAAATAGACATTGATGCAGAGCTAAAAATGCCTATTTCAAAGATTATTGATATGAGAACAGAAGAAGTAATTCGGCAGATTCCTCCAGAATGGCTTGTTGATATTTTAAAAAGAATGGAAGAATTAAAGGGCGTTTTTTATTATGAGGAGGTTTGATCATGGCTGATCTTTATGTGTCAGGACTTACTGGAGCATTAGATACAGAGACCATAATAAGCAATCTTTTAAAGATAAAACAACAGCCTTTAACGCAACTTACACAGCAAAAAGCTTTAACACAGGCAAAAGTTTCAAGCCTGACTAATCTTTACAGTGCTCTCAATGGAATGCAGAGCTTTTTTACTAATCTTAATATAAGTAGTATTTTCTCAACAAAGAAAGCAACTTCATCAAATACATCAGTTCTTACAGCAACAGCAACTTCTGATACACCAAATCTTACAATGAGCCTTACTGTTAATAAACTTGCTCAGACAGAGATGAGAGCAAGTACAGATGGGATGTCATCCCTTACAGATACATTTACATCCTCTGGAACAATAACACTTAAATACTGGAAAGACAATTCAAACTTTGTTACTTACGATGTAAATTACTCAGCAGGGCAGACTCTCCAAGACCTTGTAAACAGTATAAATTCAGCACAGAATGATATTAAAGCATCAATTTACTATACAGGTACAAGTTATCGCCTGCTTTTAACAGAATCAGATGCTTCAAATTCAACCAAAGAGACTGATACAGCAAGTTCTTCCTATGTTATTGAAGCAAGCGGATTGCCCACAGAGCTTAATAGCCTTGAAACCCTTCAAAATGCTCAAAATGCTTCATTAACTATTGGTAGTTCAACCACGCCTGTTACATCTGCCTCAAATACTTTTAGCAATATCGTAACAGGACTTGATATAACTGTAAAGGATACAGGTTCTGCGACAGTGACCATAAGCGAGGATTACTCCCAGATAGACAGTACACTCAATAGCTTTGTATCAAACTATAATTCTATCATATCTCTGATAAACTCAATGACAGGCAAGGGAGCACAGTTTCAGGGTGATAGTACAATTACTACGATTAAGACAGGTATGGTAAGAATGCTTAATCCATTAATTAATGCAGGATTAATTAACTATTCTGATACAGACGGAACAATCTCTATAAACAGTGATACATTGAGTTCACTTAAATCATCAAATCCTGAAAAATTGAATGAAATATTGACAACCTTAAAAGACTCTTTTACTAATCAACTCAATGGTTGGACAGGTGCTATAAATACCTATAAAAAAATTGGCGAGAACCAAATTACAAATATTAATAATAAGATAACAAATCTTCAGGAATATCTTACCAAATATGAAGAACAACTTCGTAAAGAATATGCTCAGCTTGAATCATTTATAAATGAGATGAACCAAATCAGTTCAAGGCTTGAAGATTTTATGACTTCACTTTCAAAAATGACATCAGGAGGTAAATAGAAATGACCTATGTAGATTCCTATCTGCAGAGCAAAGTTATGGGCGCAGATGGAGTTGAGTTGATAACAATGCTCTATGACAGGGCAATTGTTTCTCTCAATATTGCTAAAGATTCAATAATGAAAGGACTTGATGACCCAGAACTTGTTAAGAAAAAAGCTGTAGAACTAAGCAGAGCAACTGATATTTTATATTATCTGAATGATATCCTTGATAAACAAAGAGGTGGACAGATTGCAGAAAATCTAAGCCTCATATATACAACTCTTGCAGGTGAGCTCGTAAAGGCGAATCTTTTTAACGATACGGAAATTATTTCAAAATCTATAGAAATTCTGAATAACATTAAATCAGCATGGGAAGATGTAAGAAATCAGTTAAAGGAAAAACAGAATGAACCAAAGAGAACCTTTGCAGGAGCAGTCTAAGATAAGGAGCCTGCTCATACAAGCAGAACTTGCTCTTAAAGAAAATCGCTTTGAGGAAGCCCTTGCTATGTTGTCAGGGATAAGCGTTGAAGATATGTCAACTCTTAATCTTGAAGAATTACAGGCAATAGGTGCTCTTCTTAATTACCTTAGAGAACTTGCTGAGGAAAAAAAGAACAATCTTGCAGAGCAGTTAAAGGTTATTCAAGTGGGGAAAAATTATTTGGGATAACTTTGAGAGATTCCTACTGTCTGTATCCTAAGTTCTGTCACAGGAACGTCTTGAAATAATCTCCCATGTTTCTTCATCAATATCCTCAAGATATTCAGACACTTTGAATTCTGCTCCGCATTCACTACAGCAGAGCACAACTCTACTTCAATAAAAAAATATTAAAACTGTGTTTTTGCAATATTTACATTTTGCATTTTTCAGAATTTTTTTTCGCATAATTTTAAATTCTATAGAATAGCAAAAAAAACTGTCAATTTTAGAAATTTTCCAGAAAGGTTGTTCACTTTCTTTCTGTCATTCAGGGGGCGTGATGTGCCGAGGAATTTCTCTTGCTGTTTCAGAAAAAAAGGAGGAGATTCCTCACTTCGTTCGGAATGATAGATAAAAGGCTCGGATGACAGTCCTATTCTGTCACCCCGAGCGTTAGGAGGGGTCTCCTCATTTTAAATCTGAGGAGATTCCTCTACTGCCTACGCAGCCTCGGAATGGCAGGATAGGAATGCTCCGTTTGCAATGACAGAAAAGGAACGGCTATCGGAATGACAGGGGAAAAGGCTTGGAATGGCAATCGGGAAAATCTATGAAAGTTTAAATCATTTATTGAAAAAAACAATTTTACATATTGGCGATATCTAAGTAAAATATTCAAAAAATTCTGGAGGAGGGTATGGAGGGTTTTAAAAATTTTCTTGCCACGCGGGGAGGTATTATTTTTGTTGGTTTAGTTATTGGGGTTCTTGCTCCTGTGCTTCAGAATCTTGGAAATCCACCTAATATGGGTATATGTGTTGCCTGTATGGAAAGGGATATTGCTGGCTCATTGGGACTTCACAGAGCAGCAGTTGTTCAGTATATGAGACCTGAAATACTCGGGTTTGTGCTCGGAGCATTTTTGTCTGCATTGGCATTTAAGGAATATAGACCTCGCGGAGGCTCTGCACCATTTATAAGATTCATTTTAGGTGTTTTTGCAATGATAGGTGCGTTAGTGTTTTTGGGCTGTCCATGGAGAACTCTCCTTAGGCTTGCTGGTGGAGACGGAAATGCAATCTTTGGTTTGCTCGGTCTTATTTTTGGTATATGGGTTGGAACAAGATTTTTAAAGGCTGGTTACTCTCTGGGAAGAACTCAAACAGCTCCGTCAAAGGCAGCAGGGCTTGCCTTTCCTCTTTTGATGCTCGGATTTCTTATTCTTCTATTTATTGATCCTCAACCAGAAGGAGAAGGAAGGGGAATGTTACTTTTTTATAGTTTAAAAGGACCAGGGGCTCAGCATGCACCTTTATTTATATCACTTGTTGTGGGTTTATTAATAGGTGTTCTTGCTCAAAGGAGCAGATTTTGCACTATGGGAGCTTTCAGAGACCTTTTACTTTTCAAACAAGGGCATTTATTTTCAGGTGTGGCAGCATTTTTTATAGCAGCATTGATAACAAATCTAATACTTGGTCAATTTCATCCAGGATTTGAGAAACAACCAATTGCTCATACAATGCAGCTCTGGAATTTTCTGGGTATGACACTTGCGGGTTTAGCATTCACTCTGGCGGGTGGTTGTCCTGGTAGACAGCTTTTTATGTCTGGAGAAGGTGATGCAGATGCTGCTGTTTTTGCATCTGGTATGATTGTCGGTGCAGGAATTGCTCATAACTTTGGTCTTGCGAGCTCACCAGCTGGTATAGGTCCAAATGGGGCAGTGGCAACAATAATAGGGTTAATAGTCTGTGTAATTATTGGATTAACAATGAGAAGGAGGTAAAAATGGCTGAAATTGTTGACGCAAGAGGACTTTCATGTCCTGAGCCTGTGCTTTTAACTCTTGAAACAATAAAAAAACTTGGTAAGGGTGAGATAGAGATTCTTGTTGATACCGATACTTCAAGAGAAAATGTATCCCGTGCAGCTCAATCAATGGGCTGGCAAATCGTTGAAGTTCAACAGGAAGAGGCATGGTATAGGGTTAAAATAAGCAAAGATTAAAAAGAAACAATTTATAATGACAAATATTCAGGCAGGATTAGATGAAATTTTTTAAAAAATTATTCAGAAATAATAAAAAACTTTCCTATAATAGAGGAATTCTCATTTTTGAAAATACCTCTGAGGTAATAAGAGCAGAAAACATTCTTAAAAAGCATGGATATGAGATTAAAGTTGTTGGACCACCTCCACATGTAAGAAAAGGCTGTGACCTTGCAATAGATTTTCCAATCGTTGAGACCGTAGGAATTTTAAAGCTTCTTAAAAATTACGAATTGTCACCGATTGATTATATGCCTTTAAACGATGGTAATTTAAAGCCTGTTGACCTTTTTCATATAAAAGATTTTGGAAGATTTATAATGGTCAGGGCAGCTAATATGAAAATAACTGTTCATAAAGGCAGCTTGACAATTGTCAATGTTTCAGGTGGTGGTTGCCCGGATGTTCCTTATTTAGCTGCCATGTTAGTTGGTAAAAATATTTATGAAGTTCCAGAGCCCAATGAAATTGGGCATACTTTATGTGGATATGCTCTTCAGTTAGCCTATGATAAAATAAAAGAATTATGCTTGCAATCATAGGAACTGTGCCAGAGGAAGATTTTCCCATTACTTTCGGAAAAGCCAAGTTAGAAAACGATTTTTTATTTATTGATAGCAAAAGAGTCCCAGTCCAAAGAGGAACACCAGCTCTTGTTGCTTCTGCATGTAAAATCTTTGAAGTTTTAAAAAAAGATTATCCCTATGTATATCTCGCAGGAGACATCGGAAAAGGAACAGGCAGTAAGAAGCTTTATGAATATTTTATCAAGGATATAAGACAAAGAGAATTTCAAACACTTACCTTTCACTATCTTATGCCTGATGCTGACTGGTGTAATAAAATTTTGCTTGTTATTGAGGAATTGCATAAACATCCTTTTTTAATTGCTGATGCAGGTTTTATGTATGCAGCAAAGATGAGCGGAAACGCTAAATATTTTAACCTTTTTACACCAGACACCGGAGAGCTTGCTTTTCTGGCTGATGAAGAAGCACCTCATCCTTTTTATACAAGAGGTTTTCTTCTCCAAGATGAAAGCAGAGTTGAAGAACTTATTAGGCGAGCTTATGAGTATGAAAATGCGCCAGAATATCTTCTTGTTAAAGGGAAAACAGATTACATCGTAAAAAAAGGGGAAGTTGTAGATATGGTATCAGAGCCTGTTATAGAAGCACTTGAGCCTATTGGAGGCACAGGAGACAGCATAACAGGTATTGTATCTGCTTTAATTGATTCTGGCTACGAGATACAGACAGCATGCGTATTTGCTTCAAAAATTAACAGAATTGCTGGTAAACTTGCCAATCCAGACCCTTCAACTCAGATCTCAGACATTATAAAATTAATTCCCCAAGCAGCACTTAATATAATTTAAACAATGTTTTCTAAATTATTTTATATATGACCTTACTCTTTCAATTGCTTCTGCTGCCTGAGAATCGCCAAGCTGATATAGTTTTTCGTATAGTTTTAATGCTTCTTTATATTCTTTTTTCTTTTCTTTTAAAAGGGCAAGATTATAATGTGCAATTTTATTTTCAGGAGAGACAGAAAGAACTTTTCTAAAACATTCTTCTGCCTTTAATAGATTTCCCATTTTAGCATGAATTACTCCATAATTAAGGAGCACTGCTAAGCTATCAGGGGCTTGCTGTAAAGCTATCTCAGCATAATGAGACGCTTCTGTGAGATTACCAATTAAAAGATAAATCGTTGCAATTTTGTTTAAAATTTTAGGTTCTTGTTTGCCTGTGACTTTAAGATATTCTTTATACTCAGAGATTGCTTCACTATAATTCCCTTTTGTTTCCAAATCTTGAGCTCTGTAAAGATAATCTGCTGCCCGGACTGTTTCTGTATTAAACTGTTCCAATGGAATTTCAGCAGGTTTATTTGCTTTTTTTTCTGAAGCAGTTTGTTTTAATGATTTTTCTTGAGTTGAAGTTTCATGTTTTTCTATAGGGTTTTTTACATTTTTGGTAGGTGGTTCGGTAAGCTTTGTTTTAGTAGTTTGCTCAGGAACCTCTGGTTCTACAGATTTTACCTGTGTTGAGGTTTGTTCCATCTTAGCTTGAACAGGTTCTGTTTGCTGAGTTTTTTCAATCTGTGCCATTGAATTTTGCTGGACAGGTTTATTAGATTTTTTAAATTCTGGTATTAGGTAATAGTTATAAACAAAAACAGCAACAAAGCCTATAGCAACAATCAATGCTGAAGCCCCCATTAAAAGGAGGGTTTTTTTTGAACTCTTTTCTGTTCTTATGGTTGCTATAAGACCTGGCGGTATATCCTTTTTAGTTTTGGATAACATTTATCTCCTCTATCCTCCTAATTTTATTAGAGACTGTTCAAAAACTTGCAATTTACTGAAACTCAATAAATTACAAGTTCTATAATTTTTCAATTACCTCCGTCTGTCGTCCTTCTTCTTGTCATTCCGAGGAGAATAAGCGACGAGGAATCTCCTTGCCTCCTAAGGAGGAGACCCCTCGCTTACGCTCGGGGTGACAGAATAAGACTGTCATTCCAAGCCGAGCGAAACGAGCCCTGAACTGTAGGCGAAGGATCTGCGAAGAATCTGACCCTTTCGTGTCAAATTCCTCAGGGCATCGGACACCTCAGATGACCCTTAATAATTAAATAGCCTTCTATTAATTAGCAGTGCAACTACTACCTGAACATGATACATTAACAATACAATTTCCGTTAGAGTCAAGACTCTGTATTGTGCCTTGTAATAAAATAGTATCCCAGCACCAGGAATTTCTGTATATCGTTAATATACTTCCTCCGCTTAGACCTCCCAAATAACTACTTCCCCCATTTTCTAAATTTATACATGTTCCTGAATCAATTCTAAAAGATTTTTCATTTCCTTGATTGGAAATACTGAGAGAATATGAGGCACAGCCACCACCTCCGCCACCACCGCCGCCTCCTCCACTGCCACCCCCACAATCTGAGTCATTTACAGTTATAGAAAAAGCTTTATAAGTAGGTTGTCCGCAGTTATCATCCAGTTTAACAACAAAATTTGATATATAAGAGGAGTCACAACCTGTAGAAGGATTGCTAATTGAACCAGAAATTATTCCATTTGTTGAAAGATTTAATCCACTTGGTAGACTTCCACTATATAAACTCCATATATAGTTACTTCGCCCTCCTGAACCTGAAAGTGAAACATTATAGGTAGTCCCCATATATCCTGTTGGTAAATTTTCTGTTATTATCTTTAAAGGCTTTGGTTTAACAGGTATTGTGCCTGTATAGGTTTGAGATTGTGAACCAGCTGAATCATTTACTGTGGCATTTAGGGTTAGAGAAGAAGAACAATCTGTAAGTTCTCCTGTATTTGGAGGTTGATTATTAACATTTATAGTTCCTGAGATTAATCCTGATTGTGAAATGGTTAATCCGTTACCAACTGAACCTGTCCATGTATATGGGGGTTTTCCTCCAATTGCCTGCAATGAATAGGAATAAAAGGAATCTTCCTGTCCTTCAGGTAATACAGTAGGTGAGACAATTGTTAGAGGCTGTGGGCATCCTCTTAATGCTCTTATTTCATCAAGGGAAACATAAGCTACAATATCATCATAATTATATTGAGGATTAGTTAAGGTATAACTACATGGAGGATTATACGGCATACCCTGTTCTCTCACATAAAAAGGAGAAGAAGTTCCTGTGCAACTACCATTTCCATCTTCGCCTGTGCTATAGATTATAAAAGCAATATTAGATTTTGTGAGATATACTGAACAATTTGTGTTTGTGCATTCATTTATTTGAATAGAAGTTGTATTTTTACCACATATATCACCAGAAACTATTTCAGAAGCTTTAAAATACTGAATATCCCTTGCCCATGCATCAAGTTTTCTTGCTCCTGCTTCTTCAAGAGTTGAAGGCAGATAACCGTTCTTCACAACATAACCTAACACTGCTTCTTTTGCCTGTTTTACAGCCTCTCTTGTTTCTGTTACTTTTGCTCTTTTTGTAAGTGGACCTATAAGGCTTGCCCCAAGCCCGATAAGTAAACCAATTACTATGAGAACAATAGCAAGTTCAATAAGAGTAAATCCCTGATTTTTTATACGAGGTAACATAAATTTTTATATAATAAAAAAGTCCTTTTTTTCAAGCATTTTCAAATTTTTATAAGACATCATTTTGTGGTAATTACGACCCTTTCTTTGTCTTCCAATGCTTTTTTGTCATTCCAAACGGAGCATTCTTTTTTTCATTCCGATGAGCGCTCTTATTCTGTCATCCCGAGCCGAAGGCGAGGAATCTCTTCCGATTAAAAGGAGGAGACCCTTCGCTTAAGCTCAGGGTGACAGTATGGGCATTCAGGGTGACAGAGAGTTGTCATTCTGAACGGAGCGAAGCGGAGTGAGGAATCTCATCTTTTTTCTCCAAAGGAATAGAGAAATTCCTCCCACCAATTGAGGGTGTTCGGAATGAAAGAGAGAGGAGGAGACCTTTCAGTTCAGATTCTTCCAGGCATCAGTCTAATCAGAATGAGAGTTATTAAGTGAACAACCTCATAAAGATTTAGCATGTAAAAAATTGTTATAATATGCCTATGCTTCAATCTATAAAGTGGGAAAATAATACTGTTTATATACTTGACCAGAGATTGCTGCCAGATAAAGTTGAATATTTGAAATGTACTCACTATGAACAGATAGCAGGAGCAATTGAAAATCTATCAATAAGAGGCGCACCTGCAATAGGAATTGCGACAGCATGGGCAGTGGCAGTTGCTTCAATGAGTTTAAATGCATCATCTTCTGAGGAGCTTTTTTCAGATTTAAATCCTGTTTTCCAGAGACTTATCAATACAAGACCTACGGCTATAAATATAAAATGGGCTATTGATAGAATGCAAAATTTAATTAAAAATAATCTTTCTCTCCCTGTTTCAGAACTTAAAGATATGATACTGAATGAAGCAATAAGAATCCACAATGAAGATATACAGGTAAATAAACGAATAGGTGAATATGCTTTAGCATTTTTTAAAGAAGGATGCACTGTTATAACTTATTGTAATGCTGGAGCATTAGCAACAGGAGGTTATGGAACAGCCACTGCACCAATGTATCTTGCAAAAGAAAAAGGAATAAAGTTCAAAGTCATTGCCTGCGAAACAAGACCTGTTTTACAGGGTGCTCGTATTACAGCTTTTGAACTTATGAAAGCAGGTATAGATGTTACACTTATATGTGACAATACTGCTGGAGCACTGCTTAGAAAGGGAATGATTGATTTTGCAATTGTTGGGACAGACAGAACTGTAAGAAATGGAGATGTAGCAAATAAGATTGGAACATATTCTCTTTCTGTTCTTTGCAAAGAAAACAATGTTCCTTTTTATGTTGCAGCACCTACTTCAAGCATTGATTTAAGCATTCCTTCAGGAGATATGATTCCTATTGAAGAAAGAAGCTTTGAAGAAGTTACCACAATCAAAGGCGTTAAAATTGCTCCTGAAGGAATTAAAGTGATAAACTTTGCCTTTGATGTAACACCCGCAAAGTATGTAACAGCAATAATTACAGAAAAAGGTATTTTTAAACCTTCAGAGATAAAGCACTTGAGGCTCAGACAGTGAATTTTCAGGATATATTCAAAACATATGAAGCTGAATTAAGAGAGGTAGAAAAAGAACTTATAAATATATTTAAATCAGACGCAACACTTATACCAACAATCGGAGCATATATTATAAATTCAGGTGGGAAAAGGCTTCGCCCCTTATTTTTACTCATCAGTGCAGACCTTGCTGGTTACAGGGAATATAAAAGAGTTATTATGGCTGCGGTAATTGAGGCACTTCATACAGCAAGTCTTTTACATGATGATGTTGTTGATGAAGCAGAACTAAGAAGAGGTCAGGTTTCTGCAAACAGAATATGGGGGAATCAGGTTACAGTTTTGCTTGGTGATTATCTATATGCAAAGGCGCTGCATGTTTCTGTTGCACAGGAAAGTCTTCAGATAATGGAGGCTCTTTCTTGGGCAACATCTCAGATGGCTGAAGGAGAGATTCTTCAATTGATGAAAGCAGGAGATCCGACAATAACTTTTAATGAATACATAAAAATTATAACAGGGAAAACAGCAGGTTTAATTAGAGCTGCTTGCAGAATAGCAGGAATTCTGGCAAAGCTATCAGAAGAAAAAATACAGGCTTTAACAGATTTTGGACATAATATTGGAGTTGCCTTCCAGATGATAGATGATATTCTTGACTATGTTGCAGATGAATCCGAGCTTGGTAAAAAACTCGGCAAAGATTTAATGGAAGGGAAAATCACTCTTCCACTAATTGAACTGATTAAAAAAACTCAGGGAAAAGAAGAAATCATTAATACAATAAAATCTGATGGCTTTTCAGAAGAAAATCTTTTGAAAATTTTAAACTATCTAAGACAATACAATTGTATTGAATCATCCATGGAAATAGTGAAAAACTATGTAGATAAAGCAAAAAAAGCACTTGAAATATTTCCAGATTCAGATGCCAGACAAAGACTTTTTAGAATCGCAGATTATATTCTTCTAAGGAGTAAATAGTGGCACTTGTTTTGGTGACAAATGATGATGGTTTTTTCTCAAAAGGAATTCAATATCTGGCAGAAGCTTTAAAAGAACTCGGTGAAGTTTATATTGTTGCACCAGACAGAGACCGCTCTGCAGTAAGTCATGCTTTAACTATGCATAGACCTTTGCGTGTAGATTTGATAAGAGAAAATTGTTACAGTGTTAATGGCACTCCAACAGATTGCGTTGTTGTAGGAGTTAAAAAGCTTTTACCCCGTGAGCCTGATTTGATTGTATCTGGCATAAATAAGGGTGCAAATCTTGGCGAAGACATTACATATTCTGGAACTGTTTCAGCAGCAATTGAAGGAACAATTCTTGGTGTACCATCTTTTGCAATTTCCCTTGTTGGAGAAAGACCTTTCAGATATGAAACAGCAAGTTATTATGCAATTAAAATTGCTAAATTTATTCTTGAAAAAGGACTCCCCCCAGATACACTTTTAAATGTTAATCTGCCCAATAAACCTTTACAGGAGATCAAAGGAATAAAAATAACAAAACAGGGAAAGAGGTCCTACGAAAACTCAATCCATGAAATTTTCTCCCCTTGGGGAGAGAAACAATACTGGATTGGAGGAGGAGTTGTATCATGGCAAAAAATGGAGGGAACAGATATTCAGGCAATAATGGAAAACTGCGCATCAGTAACTCCCCTTCATATTGATTTGACAAACTATCAGGCATTAGACTATCTAAGAAAACATGGTATTGAAGAATAAATATGATATTGTTATTGTTGGTGCAGGACCCGCAGGTATATTTACAGCCTTAGAGATAGTCCAGAGTTCATCCCTAACAGTTTTAATCATTGAAAAAGGAAAAGACATTGAAAAAAGAGTCTGCCCAATGGAACACCATAAAAGATGTCTCAACTGCTCTGTGTGTGATATTTTAAGTGGCTGGGGAGGAGCGGGTGCTTTCAGCGATGGAAAACTAAATTTATCTCCGCAAATAGGCGGTTTTTTAGATAAATATGTAAATAGAGACAAACTTATTGAGCTTATTGATTATGTTGATAAAATTTATCTTAGATATGGTGCTCCAGATAAAGTTTACGAACCTGACTATAAAATGGTTGAAAAAATAAAAGCTCAGGCTGCAAAAAATGGACTTTTATTTATTCCGTCAAAGATAAGACATATTGGCACAGAAAGATGTGCACAGGTGCTTAAAACATTAAAAGATGACTTGTCAAAAAAAATTGATGTACTTTTTGATGTTTCAGTAGAAAAAATTATTGTAAACAGAGGCAAAGTTTCAGGAGTTGAACTAAATGATAGAAGAAAAATTTATGGAAAATATATTGTTATTGCACCTGGAAGAGCTGGAAGTAGCTGGCTAAGTAAAGAAGCGAAAAGACTTAAATTAACTACAGAACTCAATCCTGTTGATATAGGTGTCAGAGTTGAAGTTCCTGCAATAGTTTGTGAGGAACTTACCAGAGTTTGCTATGAACCAAAGTTTATTTATTATTCAAAAACCTTTGATGATACAGTAAGGACTTTCTGCGTAAATCCTTATGGAGAAGTGGTAAGAGAAAATATAAATGGGATATGGACTGTAAATGGGCACAGTTATTACGATCACAAAACAAATAACACAAATTTTGCGATTCTTTCAAGCACATACTTTACAGAACCATTCCGTGAACCAATTCTTTATGGACAGAGCATTGCAAAACTTGCGAATTATCTCGGTCAGGGAGTTTTAATACAGAGACTCGGAGACCTTAAAAAAGGCAGAAGGTCAACTGAAGAAAGAATTATAAGAAATCCTATTCAGCCAACCCTTAAGGATGCAACTCCAGGAGATTTAAGCTTTGTTTTACCTTATCGTTATCTTGTTAACATTGTTGAAATGCTTGAAACTCTTGACAGTGTAATGCCTGGGATTAATTCTAATCATACCCTTTTGTATGGAGTTGAGGTTAAGCTTTACAGTATGAGACTTAAGCTTACCAAAAATCTGGAGACAGAAATAGAAAACCTTTTTGCAGCAGGAGATGGAGCAGGAGTAAGTAGGGGCTTGATTCAAGCTTCTGTATCTGGTATTCTTGTAGCAAGAGAGATATTAAAACGGGAGTTAAGATGATAGATAAATATAAAAAACTAAGAGAATGGATGGTTGATACTCAGATTGTTGAAAGAGGTATAAGGGATGAAAGAGTGATTAAAGTGATGAAGAAAATCCCGAGACATCTTTTTGTCCCTGAAAACATTATGGATGATGCTTATGATGATAGAGCTCTTCCAATTGGCTATGGACAGACAATTTCTCAACCCTATATTGTTGCTCTGATGACAGAACTTCTTGAACTTAAAGGCGATGAAAAGGTTCTTGAAATAGGGACAGGCTCAGGATATCAGGCTGCAATTCTTGCCGAACTTGCAAAAGAAGTTCACACAATAGAGAGGGTAGAGCCTCTTGCAAAGGAAGCAGAGAAAAAATTTGAAAAACTTAGTATTAAAAACATAAAAGTTTATGTCAGAGATGGTACAGAAGGGATACCAGAGGAAGCTCCCTTTGATAGAATAATAATAACAGCAGCAACTCCTGATATACCCGAACCATTGATTGAGCAGCTTAAAGAAGGTGGGATTATTGTTGCTCCTGTTGGAGAAAGATACTCTCAGTATATGCTCAAAGCAATTAAGAAAGGTAAAGAACTTGAAAGACATTACCTTATTCCTGTAGCCTTTGTTCCATTAATTGGTAAATATGGATGGAAAGAGGAGTGACTACTCAATACCGAATTCTTTAATTTTATAGTAAAGAGTTCTCAGAGAAATTCCCAGAAGTTGAGAAGCCTGTTTCTTGTTTCCTCCTGTTTTTTTCAATGCCTCTATTATTGCCTTTTTTTCTATGCTTTTTAGGTTTTCATTTTCAGTAAAATTTTCTTCAATTTTTACTTCTATCTCCTCTGAGTTAGACATAATGATGCTTCTTTCTAAGATATTTTCAAGCTCTCTAATATTCCCTGGAAATTGATAATTTATTATTGTTTCTATGGAGTCTTTGCTAAGTTTTTTAACTGGCTTTTCAAGTTTAGCAGAAATTCTCTCTATCAAGTATTCTGCAATTCTAACTATATGATGCCTTCTTTCACGTAATGGAGGAATAGTGATTGGGAAAACATTGAGTCTGAAGTATAAATCCTCTCTGAATTTACCCTCTCTGACCATCTGTTTTAAATCTTTATTGGTAGCAGTTATAAATCTTGCATTTGTTTTAATAACTTCAAGTCCGCCAAGACGCTCAAAGCTTTTGTCCTGTAAAACTTTTAAAAATTTTGTCTGAACATTGGCAGTAAGCTCTCCAATTTCATCAAGAAAAAGGGTTCCATTATGAGCAAGCTCTATTTTACCTGGTTTCTGTTTTATCGCTCCTGAAAAGGCACCTTTTTCATATCCAAAAAGTTCGCTTTCTATTAAGCTTTCTGGAATTGAAGCACAGTTTATCTCAACAAAAGCACCTTTTTTAGCACTCATAATATGAATTGCCTTAGCAATTGCTGATTTTCCTGTGCCTGTTTCTCCATAAAGTATTAAGGTTGTATCAGTTTTTGCGACTTCCTTGATTGCTTTGTAAACATCTTCAATCCCTGCAAATAGGATTTCATATGGAGGTAGGTCAGGATGTTCAGTATAGTATGGCGTAGCTTTTTTAGTTAAAAATTTTTTCACACGTTCTAACAAATCTTCTGGTGAAGGAAGAGGTTTTGTAATGTAATCTATAGCCCCTTTCTTAATTGCTTCAACTGCGGATGGAATACTTCCAAAAGCTGTAATTACTATAAACTCAGTGTGAGGAAGAATTTCCTTTGCTTTTTCAATAAACTTTATCCCATCCATTTTAGGCATTTTCAAATCTGTGATTATAAGAATGGGGGAAAAATTTAGTATGTTTTTTAAAGCAGTTTCAGGGTCATGAAATACTGCTACATCGTAACCTTCTTCTTCAAGAATAGTCCTTAAGAAAGAAGCAAAAGAAGTATCATCTTCAACTATGGCTACTCGGAGATGATTAAGCATGTTTTTGTTCCCTGCCCCTTTTTGCTTTTTATCTGTAAATCAATCTTTAAAACTTCGCAAAGTCTCTCTACTATTGCAAGACCAAGCCCTGTTCCTTTTGGTTTTGTTGTAAAGAATGGCTCTAATGCCCTCTTCAATGTTTGTTCATCCATCCCGATTCCGCTGTCTTCAATCTCAATTTTTATTTTACCATTGGTTTTATATGCCCTGATAGTAATTATTTTGTCCTTTGTATCTGTCAATGCATCAACGGAATTTTGAATAATATTGCTAAGAATCTGTTTCATTTTATCAATGTCTGTTTTAAAATAAATGTTGTCTGTCTGCTGTATAAATTTTATTTCTTCATGCTGATTTATAAAGGGCAAGATAACTTCATGAATAATCTCCTTGAGATTAACTTCTTTTAGATTGACATTTTCTGGGTTAGCATATATTGAAAGTTCATTTGTCAACCTCTCAAGTCGCATACTTTCTTTAATGATGATATCTAAGTATTCCTTTAAGGAAATATCTGGAATTTTTTTAAAAAGATACTGAGCAAAACCTTTTATGCTTCCAAGAGGATTTCTTATCTCATGAGCTAAAACTTTTGAAAGAAGTGAAAGATTTTCAAGTTCTCTCATTTTAATTTGCATTTTTTCAATCTTCTTAAATATGAATATTGTGGTTATGCCTGCAAAAATTACAATAAATGCGGACAAGAATATAAAAATAAGATGTATTTTTGAGGCTCTCAAAAGGGTTTCTGCTGGATAAAGATGAAGGGCAACTCTTAATATGTATTGATTCTTATTTATATTGATTTTTGTATCAGATAAAAAAACTTCTTCTCCTGTCCCAAGTATAACTTTGTGATAGTATGGACTTTCTTTATTGAATAAATCC
>Ga0123519_10004513_pt1 | contig 22517 bp, 19 predicted proteins | sample YelNatPaOPRAMG02_FD_87396 | JGI IMG/M metagenome (GOLD analysis project Ga0123519, IMG submission 87396) | Hot spring microbial communities from Yellowstone National Park - Yellowstone National Park OP-RAMG-02 (version 2) | ecosystem: Environmental > Aquatic > Thermal springs > Hot (42-90C) ...
ATGTTTTAAATACTGAGCGTAGTCCGCCACTCACCCACATTTCCCTTCGCCTTTTGCCTTTCGCCCTTTACCCTTTGCTATTTTCATTTTGATTTTTGATTTTTGATTTTTGCATTTTGATTTACTCCCCTATTGCTTTAAACTATGTACTATGTACTAACCCCTATGTACTGTCTTACTGGCTTACCTCAGGATTGACAAGTTTACTTTTTATAATAAAAATTGTATCATATTTTTATAATATTTCAGAATAAAAAACGAAATAAATGGCACCATCAATATTTTTAACAAATGCTCCATATTCTTTAAAAGAAAGGTATGGCAAACTCTCTCCAATTGGTTCTAATCTACCTAGTTTAGGTCTTTTAATGTTAGCAGCATCATTAAAAAAAGCAGGTAATAAAGTGCGAGTAATAGATGCTTCTGCTCAGAATTTAAGGTATGAAAGAGTTATTCAGGAAATAAAAAAATTTAAGCCGGACTTAATTGGAATTAGTGCTGTAACTCCTTCTATTGTAAAAACAGCAAAATTGGCTAAGATGATTAAAAATATTTATCCTTCAATTCCTATAGTTATTGGTGGAGCCCATTTTACTGCACTTCCAGAAAAGACTTTACTTGATTTTCCTTACTTTGACTATGGTATCATTGGAGAAGGGGAGGAAACAATAGTAGAGTTGGTAGAAACTTTATCTGCCAATAGAAATCCTTTGGAAGTAGATGGAGTTGCATTTTGTAAAGATGGAAAGATTTATCTTGGTCAGAAAAGGGATGTTATAGAAAATCTTGATTCCTTACCATTCCCTGCATGGGAACTTTTAGAAGGATTCCCTTATAGATATAATCCAGCAATATTCAAATATAAAAAACTTCCTTCTACTCATATTGTCTCTGCAAGAGGATGCCCAAATAAATGTATATTCTGTGATAATTCAGTATTTGGCAATAGTATAAGGTTTCATAGTGCAGAATATGTTGTAGAAATGGTTAAATATTTAGTAAAAAATTTTAAAATAAAAGATATTATTTTTGAAGATGACCAGTTTCTTATTAATAAAGAAAGAATTGAAAAAATATGTACTGGATTTCTGAAATATAAATTAAATATTTCATGGAGTTGCAGTGGCAGAGTCAATTCTATAAATGATATATCATTACTTAAATTGATGAAAAAATCAGGGTGCTGGCTTATTAACTATGGAATAGAATCAGGTAATCAAAAAATTCTTGATTTTGCTAAAAAATCAATTACTTTAAGTCAGATAGAAAAAGCAGTTCAATTAACTCATAAGGTAGGTATATTGAGTAAAGGATATTTCATATTTGGATTCCCTGGAGAAACAGAAAAAACGATGAAAAATACAATTAAATTTGCAAAAAAATTACCATTATCAGATATTAGTATTTTTATGTTAACTCCTTTTCCTGGTTCAGAAATATATAATATTGCTAAAAATTATGGAGAAATTGAAGAAAATTTTGAAAAAATGAATATACTTAATGTAGTTTATGTCCCAAAAGGATTATCAAAGAAGATATTGATAAAATATCAAAAACAATTTGTAATAAAATTTTATTTCCGAATATATATTATAATAAATTATTTTAAAAGATTTCTTATAAACCCTAAAAATGTTTTTAGGATATTAAAAAGTTTGCTATTTTTTTAAAATGAAAATATAAATTTGGATATGTCAATGGATTTTATTAAAAATGTAAAAAAATTTATAAGATGTGTTAGAAAAAGTTGTAGTCCTTTTCCTGAAGAAATCCAATTAGAAGTTACTAATAGATGCAATTTTAAATGTAAAATGTGCCCAAGGGAAAAAATGAATTTACCAGAAAAAGATATGTCAATAGATACTCTTGATAAAATAATTAAAAACCTTATTAGACCATATAGATTTATTCTTACTGGCTGGGGAGAACCTCTACTACATCCTCATTTTTTTGAAATAGTAATAAAAATTAGGGAGAAATTCCCATCTGCTAAAATAGATTTTACAACAAATGGGATATTATTAGATGAAAAAAAGGATAGAGAAAATAATTAAAACAGGTATATCAAGAATATCAATTTCAATTGATGAAATTAACAATACAGATTATTCAAAAAAGGAATCTTTTGTACATATTGAAAGTGAAAAAGTAATTGAAAATGTGAAAAATTTAATTTATAAAAAAGGGAATAAAAAATTTCCAATTATAATTCTTCAACCTGTTATACAAAAAGGAGGGATTAAAAAATTAGAAGGTCTTATTGATTTTGCTTCTGAATTTGGAATAAAAGAAATACATCCTATAAGAATAGATAATTAGTTGAATACGGTAGAAAGACCTTCATGGGAAGAAGAACATTTAATACTTCAAACAATTAAAAAATATGGAAGGAAAAAGAATGTTAAAGTAAAATGTGTAAATGATCAAAATTTTATTATACGAATAGCAGGACATTTTGATAAATTCTGTCTTAAACTTGACAATACAGTTTATATAACTGTTGATGGGAAAATAACCCCTTGTTGTATTTTAAGGGAATACATTTTAGGTGATGTTACTGAAAAACCAATTGTTCAGATATGGCAAGGGCATAAAATGAGAGAATTCAGAAAAACTAAATCAAAAACTATATGTAAAAAATGTGATGCTTTAAAATACTATTATTATCAATAAATTTTTTGATTAATTTTTTATGAAGATACTTTTTATAGAACCACCTCCAATTTCCAAAAGAGTGCCTGAAAGATTTGCAGGTTGTGCTTATGAACTCTACCATTTTCCTGACCTTGCTAATCTTTATCTTTTAGCGATTGCAGTTGAAGAAGGATGTGATGCTGATTATTTAGATTGTGTTTTAGAAAAGATGTCTTTCTCTGAAATGTTAGAAGAAATTAGAATTTTTTCACCTGATATATTAGTATTACATTCTGTAATTTTATCAAAACATATAGATATACAATTTATTAAAAAAATCAAAAAAATATTCCCTGAGATAAAAATAGTAATACATGGACCAGAACCAACAAGAGTGCCAGAAGAATATCTTATAGAATCTGAAACTTATGTAATAAGAGGTGAACCTGAAGAAGTTTTTAGAAATTTTATTTCTAAAAAAGATGACTCTTGTATGTGGAAAAATATAAAAGGAGAAATAATAATAGAAGAAAGAATACGAGAGAAGGTTGTTGATATCAACAACCTTCCTTTCCCCAAGAGAAAACATGGAAGATTAGCAAAATATGTGTATAAATATTTCAATCCAAAGTTTCAAAAAAAACCTCATACAACAATGTTAGCATCAAGAGGATGTTCTTTTAGATGTCTTTTCTGTGTACCGAACTCTGTAAGTTTTGCAAGAGAACTATATTTTTTAAAATATTTTGGTAGAAAACCAAAACCAAGTATAATGAGTGCTAAAAGAGTTATTGAGGAATTTTTTGAAATTAAAAAAGAAGGATTTAATTCAGTGATGATTCTTGATGACCAATTTCTATGGGAAAAAGACAGAACAATTGAAATTTGTCAAGGGATAGCATCTTTAAATATTGAGTGGGGTTGTTTAAGTAGAGCAGATTTTCTAACAGATGAAAAAATTGTTTCTGGGATGAAAAAAGCAGGATGTATTTCAATTGATATTGGAGTAGAATCCTTTTCCCAAAGAGTACTTAATTCTATCAGAAAAGATATCAAAATAGAAACTATATTTACTGCTTTAAAACTTTTAAATAAGTATGATATATCTGTCAAATTAAACATCCTGTTTGGTGCTTGTCCTACAGAAACTAAAAAAGATATTATAAATACTATAAAACAAATTAAAAATCTTGGTATACATAATGTTATGTTTTCAATTGCCACTCCATTTAAAGGAACAGAATTTTACAATTTATGTGAGGAAAAAGGATATTTAATAGATAAATCTGATTTTTTGAATCCATTAGGAAAAAGTATGATAAGTTATCCAAAACTTAAAAACAAAGATTTAGAACATTTTTTAAAAAAAGCATATAGAAGTGTTTATCTAAATCCTAAAGAAATCTTTTATAGAATGAAATCTTTTAAGAATATAAAAGATGTAATAAACAATTTCAAAATATTGTTAAAAATTTTAAGATGAAAATTTCTTTTTTAATTCCTGCTTTTAATTCTTCAACTACTTTACAAGAGTGTATTGAAAGCATTATTAACCAAAAAGGTAATTTTGATAAAAAAATAATTATTATAAATGATGGTTCTAAAGATAAGACATTAGAAGTGGCAAATAAATTATCTTCTAAATATAACTGTATAAATATTATAAATAAACAACATGGTGGAGAATCTTCAGCGCTTAATGTAGGACTTCTGTATGTTGAAGGAGAGTTAATTGCAATTATAGAATCTGATGTAAAACTTTTTTCAGATTGGCTTGAAAAAATAATATCTGGTTTTAAAGAAAAGAAAGTTGTTGGTATTGGTGGTCGTCTTATAACTTCAAAAACAGACCCTTGGATTGCCAGAATAGCAGGTTATGAAGTAGAAAGAAAATTTAAAAATAAAAAAGATTTTCCCAATCATATAACTTCTGCAAATGTAATATATAGAAAAGAAGTTTTTGAAAAGTATGGCAAGTTTAATGAAAAACTTTTAAATTCCTGTCTTGATGCTGACTTAAATTTACGGATTATTAGAGGTGGAGATAAACTTAAATATGAAAAAGAAGCAATTGCAGAGCATCATTTTAAAAAAAGTTTTATTGAGTATTTAAAAAGGCAGTATATGTATGCAAGGTACAGGCCATATCTTAAATGTACTAATCTTTATAATGAAGATAAAAACATCCGAATTCAGATGATTTTAACAATTTTTTTCTTCTTTTCTTTACCAATAATTAAATTTTCAATTTTACCTTCAATTCTATTATTAATTTCTATTTTTTTCTTTAATTCCCCTTTTTTCTTAGAAATTTTGTTTAAAAAGAAGGACTGGGTATGTATTTTAGTACCTCCTGTAATGTTTTTAAGAAATATAGTAGGAATAATTGGATATACAATTGGCTGGTTTATAAAAAAACTTAATAAAAATGGATGAATTAAATAATAAATTTCCTCCAACTAAAAAACCAAGTTCGTGGAGATTATGGGTTAGAATACATTTTCTTTCAAGGCATCTTAAAAAAACAGTAAAATATAAAAATGTGCTTGACCTTGGTTGTGGATGGGGATTTTATTTAAGAATTAATCCGGCAGCATATGGAATAGATTATAATATTTCTGCAATTAAATATTTATCACGCCTCGGATATAAAGTCAAAAGATGGAATATCCTTGAAAAATTACCATTTCCTGATTCTTTTTTTGATTTTGTTTTAACACATGATGTTCTTGAACATTTTACTTTTGAGGAAGTAAAAAAAATTTTTGAAAATGTTTATTATGTTCTTAAAAAAGATGGAATATTTATGAATGTTGTTCCAAATAAAATATGTTATGAAATTAATCTGAAATTTGGAGTTGGACATAAACACTTTGTAACTCCTGAGGAAATTATAGAAATTGATAAAGAGCATTTTACAGTTGTAAAGACATATCCATATCCTCTACCAAGATTTATTGGGAAATATTTCATTCATAATAAAGAAGTGGTTATATTAAAGAAAAAATGAAAAAGGGAGTTATATTTGATTTTGATGGAACACTTGTGCATTCTGAAATTGATTTTGGAAGGATAAAAAAAAGAATTTTAAAACTTGCAACTGATTATAAATTCAAAATACCTTCTAAATCCTTTCCTGTATTAGAACTTATAGAAGAAATAAAAAAAATAAACAAAAACAAAAAAAATCTTTCAAATTTTGTAAAAAAATCTTTTGAATTTGTAGAGGAAGAGGAAGAAAAATCTATTCATAAAACAAAACCAATCTTAGGGATGAGAAATCTTTTAAAAAAATTAAAAAATAATAAAATGAAAATTGGAATTATTACAAGAAATTGTAAAAAATGTGTCCTTCCTCTTTTAAAAAAGTTTGGTTTTACTTATGACATTCTTCTTACACGAGAAGATGTAAAAAAAGTTAAACCTCATCCATATCATATAAAAAAAGTTCTTAAAAAACTAAAATTAAAACCAGAACAAGCAGTAGTAGTTGGAGACCATCCATTTGATATAAAATTAGCGAAAAAATTAAATATGGAAAGTATTGCTATTACTTCTTCTGAAAATAAAAAAAACTATATTATAAAAGAAAAACCTGATTTTGTTGCTGATAATGGGAATATATTACAATACTTTTTTGGAATAAAACCTCTTCCAGAAGGAAAATTACCAAATACTTTTTTAAATTTTCTCCTATCTAAATATATCAAAAATGATAAAAGTGTAATTGTAAGACCAAAAGTAGGTATGGATTGTGCAGTGGTAAAAAATAAAAAAAATATTATATTTTTAAAAACAGACCCTATTACTCTTGTAGGAAAAGATATTGGCTTTTATCTTGTAAATATAAATGTTAATGATATTGCAGTTATGGGAGGAATTCCAAAATGGTTTCTTGTAAATTTTGTTTTTCCTTATGGTATAAATTTAAAAGAAATTGAAGAAATTTTTAGTCAGATAAGTTTAGAGTGTAAAAAATTTAAAATAAACTGGGTTGGAGGTCATACCGAAATATCAAAAAAAACAAAAAAAACAATTGCTTCAGGTTTTATTATTGGTATCCCAATTAAAAAAACTTACAAAATTTCTAAAATAAAAAAAGGGGATATACTTGTTCTTATAAAAGAAATTGGAATTGAAGCAACTTCTATTTTAGCAAGAGAAAAATTTGAAGTTTTGAAAAAGGATTTTTCCCAAAATTTTCTTAAAAAAGCCATTAACTCCATATATACTCCTGGAATAAGTGTATTTAAAGAAGCAATTCTTCTCTGGAAAAATTTTAATATATCTTCTATGCATGACCCAACAGAAGGAGGAATATCAACAGCAATTTATGAGATGGCAGAAAGATGTAATGTCGGTTTTTTAATATATGCAGATAAATTAAAATTTTATAAACCAGTTTTGAAACTTGCAAAATATTTTGGTATTTCTCCTTTAAATTTAATTTCATCTGGCTGTATTCTTGCAATTCTTCCTGAAGCAGAAGTTTTAAAGTTGACTAATTTCCTTAAAAAAAGGAAAATTAAATATTCAATTATTGGAAAAGTAATTGATAAAAAAGAAGGAGTAAAATTTGAAGGATAAAAAGAATTTAAAAATTATAGATTTTGACTTTGTAAGTTGTCCTGATGAAGTTTTATTGGCAAAATTACAAACTTCACCAAATGGATTAAAAGAAAAAGAAGCAAAAATAAGATTAGAAGAATATGGCCCTAATGAACCAGCCAAAAAGAAAAAACAAAATATCTTTTTTCAAATCATCTCCAAGTTTATAAATCCGTTAGTAATAGTCCTTTTAATAATAGCTGCCTTTTCCTTCTTTTTTGGAGAAAAAATAAGTGCAACTTTTGTTATACTTATGGCATTTATAAGTGTATTTCTATCATTTATACAAGAATATAAAGCAGGAAAAGAAGCAGAGAAACTTTCTGAACTGGTCCGTGCAACAGCAACTGTATATAGAGAAGGGAAGAAAAAAGAGATAAAAATAAGAGAAATAGTCCCAGGAGATATAATTGAATTATCTGCTGGTGATATGATACCTGCTGATATAAGAATACTTTCCTGTAAGGACTTATTTATAAACCAAGCATCTTTAACAGGAGAGTCATTACCTATTGAAAAAATATCAGGACCAATCCAGCCAAAAACCAATTCTATAAATGATTTAACAAATATTGTATTTATGGGATGTAGTGTAGTAAGTGGAACAGGAATAGGTGTTGTTATAAAAACAGGTCTTTCAACTAAAATTGGTGAAATTTCAAAAAGAATGACTACTATAAGAGTGGAAAGCAGTTTTGATAAAGGGATACGAAAATTCACATGGGTAATGATTTATCTTATGTGTGTTTTAGTAATTATAATCTTTCTTGTAAATGCTTTGTTAAAAGGGAATCCCTTACAAGCATTTCTTTTTTCATTAGCAGTTGCAGTAGGACTTACTCCACAAATGTTACCTATGCTTGTAACTATAAATCTTTCAAAAGGTGCTATAACTATGGCTAAAAAACAGGTTGTTGTAAAACGACTTAATGCAATTCAAAATTTTGGTGCAATGGATGTTTTATGTACAGATAAAACAGGCACTCTTACTATTGATAGAATTGTTCTTGAAAAACATTGTGATGTAGTTCAAAAAGAAGATGAAGAAGTTTTACTTTTTGCTTATATTAATAGTTTTTATCAAACAGGACTTAGAAATACATTAGATAAAACAATTCTTGAATATGAAAAAATTCCTATAATGGAATTTACAAAAATTGATGAAATACCATTTGATTTTTCAAGAAAAATAATGTCAGTAGTAGTGGAAAAACAAGGGAAACATCTTCTTATAAGTAAAGGTGCACCTGAAGAAATTTTCAAAAGGTGCACTAAATATGAATTGGATGGAGAAATATTTGAAATAGAACAATTGATAATAAGGGATTTGAAAGAAGAATATGATGAGTTAAGTTCAGATGGATTTAGAGTTCTTGCAATAGCGTATAAAGAAATAGAGAACAAAAAAACTGCTTATTCTAAAGAAGATGAATGGGGCTTAATACTTAAAGGATATGTTGCTTTTCTTGACCCACCAAAACCTACAGTAAGAAAAACTATAAAACGGCTGAAAAATTTAGGAATAGAATTTAAAGTTTTAACAGGAGATAATGAACTTGTTACAAAAAAAATATGCAGTGAAGTTGGTATTGATGTAAAAGGTTTGCTTACAGGAGAAGAAATGGAAAAGATAGATGAAGACCAATTAAAACAAATAGTAGAAAATGTATCTGTTTTTGCAAGGTTATCTCCAATCCAAAAAGAAAAAATAATCCAAATATTGCATAAAAATAACCATATCGTAGGATATTTAGGAGATGGTATAAATGATGCTTTACCATTGAAGAGGGCTGATGTAGGAATTTCTGTAAACAATGCAGTAGATATTGCAAAAGAATCAGCAGATATAATTCTTCTTAAAAAAAGTCTTATAGTTCTTGAAGATGGAATAATAGAAGGGAGAAAAACTTTTGGAAATATTGTTAAGTATATTAAGATGGGAGCAAGTTCAAATTTTGGAAATATGATTAGTATGACAGGAGCAAGTATTCTTCTACCATTTTTACCTATGTTACCAATACAGGTACTTTTGAACAACTTCCTTTATGATATATCTCAAGTTTCTATACCATCAGATAATGTTGATAAAGAATATCTTTTGAAATCAAGACCATGGAATATAGATTATATAAGAAAATTTATATTTTTCTTTGGGCCAATAAGTTCTGTCTTTGATTTCATTACATATGGGATTTTGCTATTTATTTTTCATTCTTCTGAAGCACTCTTCCATACAGGATGGTTTCTTGAATCTCTTTGTACACAAACTTTTGTCATACATATTATAAGAACAGGCAAAATACCTTTTATTGAAAGTAGACCAAGTCAGTTTTTAGCATTCACTTCAATATATATTGCAACAATAGGGATTATAATTCCTTTCACTCCATTAGGTAGATATTTTGGATTTGTTATTCCTCCTTTTTCATATTTTTTAGTCCTGTTTTTAATTACAATAACATATCTATTTTCTGTTCAAAGTGTCAAAAATTGGTTTATAAAAAAATATGGATATGAATAGTTTTAAAAGAATGAATTTGAAAATACTTTGGAGAGAAGAAATAAAAAAAATTAAAAAATCACCAAATAATGTTGCCATTTCATTAGCAATTGGATTTTTTATTGGATTTACTCCAACTATTGGATTTCAGACAATACTTTGTTTTCTTTTTGCAAAATTATTTAAGAAAAATTTTATAATAACTTTTATAGGTAGTTCTATTCCAACAGGTATTCCATATCTTATTCCTTTTGTTTACTATGGATGTTATAAGATAGGTAGTTACATATTAGGTTGGGAAGGAAATATTAAGATAGAAAAATTTACCACAAAGAAAATGTTATTCTGGGAACTAATCAATTTTGGTAAACCATTAATTGTTGGATGCCTTTTATGTGGAATAATCAGCGGATTGGTTGTGTATTTTCTTACGTATTTCCTAATGAGAAAAAATGAAAAAAATTAAAAAAACTTTTTTTGTTTTACTTGGTATTATATGGGAATGGGGTGTAATACCATTTCTGTTTTATTTATTTTTACAAGAAGGTGGAAGGTTTCATTTTATTTTTCCACACTCCTTTTTAAATTTTTTTTTAGGAATAATCTTCTTTTTCGCAGGAATTTTCTTAACTCTTTCTTCTTTCTTAACAATCCATAGAAAAGGGAAGGGAACAATTTTACCTTCTTTTCCTACCACCAAACTCATTGTAAATGGAATTTATGAATTCTGTAGAAATCCAATGTATCTTGGATATAGTTTTCTTTTTGTTTCTTTTGCTTTTTTATTAAAAAACATTTATTTTTTCTTTGTTTCTTTCGGTGTCTATTTATTCATTTATGTATATTCAAAAATTTATGAAGAAAAATCTTTAATTAAAAGGTTTGGAGATGAGTATAAAACTTATAAAAAAAATATTTCATTTCTACTACCAATTAAAAAATCTTTTTATATAAAAAAACCATTTTATTCTTTTTTCCTCCTACTTTTTTTAATTCAAATTATCTACCCTTTTGTTTTATTGAGAAAAAACCAAAAAATTATTCCAGATTTAATTTCTTCTTTAATGTTTTACAACTCATCAAAATTGGAAATTTTACCTCAAGACAAAATTCTTATTCTTGCTCCTCATCCTGACGATGAAGTCCTTGCTTGTGCTGGAGTTATTCAAAGAGCAGTAAAAATGGGTATACAAACAAAAATAGTTTTTTTTACCTATGGTGATAATAACGAATGGTCATTTTTTCTTTACAGAAAACATCCTGTTATTAGTTCTAAATCTGTACAAAAAATGGGTCTTATAAGATACAAAGAAGCAATTTCATCATGTGAAACATTAGGAGTTAAACCAGAAGATGTAATATTTTTAGGATACCCGGATTTCAAAACTTTTTCAATATGGCTTTCTCATTGGGCAGAAGAACCTCCTTTAAAAAGTATGCTAACAAAAACAACATATGTCCCTTATGAAAATGCATTCAGACCAAAAGCACTTTATAAAGGAGAAGAAATTATATATGATCTTTCAAAAATTATCCAGCAATTCCAACCAACAAAGATATTTCTTCCAAGTCCTGTAGATTATAATTCTGACCATCAATCTCTTTATCTTTTTACTGAAGTTTGTTTATTGGATTTAAAAGAAAAAATAAATCCAAACCTTTATTATTATCTTGTACATTATAAAAGGTGGCCTATCCCTATTGCTTTTGATAGGAAATTGCCACTTTTACCACCTGAAGAATTGAAAAATTCAATTTTATGGAAAACTTTCCCATTAACTCCTGAAGAAGTAAATAAAAAACTATTTGCTTTAAAAAAACATGCTACCCAATATAAAACAAATCCAAAATTTTTTAAATCTTTCATACGAAAAAATGAACTTTTTGGAGAGATACCTATTTTATCTATCAATACAGGGAACATACAGAACTTATTTCCAGGAGAACCAACAGAAAATTCTAAACTTCCTCCAGAAGAACTTCTTGAATATGAAAAAAATAGGTTTATAAGGATTGAAACTTTTAATTTAAAGGCAGAAGACGAAAAACTTATATTTACAATTAATTTTTCAAAACCTTTAAGAAAAGGTGTTTCATCCTCTCTTTATCTTTTCGGATATAGTAAAAATGTGCCATTTAATAAAATGCCAAAAATACATATTCAAATAGGAGAAAAATCAATAAATATTACTGACAAAAATAAAAAATTAAATAATAATTCTATAAACATTACAAATAAAAGAAACCAGGTAATTATAGATATACCATTAAAAATTTTAAATTATCCTGACAAACTTTTTACTTCTGTAAGGACAAATTTAAAAACAATACCATTAGATTATGCACCATGGAGAATTATAGACCTTCAATTGTTGACAGAGAGATAAGATAAAAGATAGAATAATTATTATGGATGAAATTGAAAGACAGATAAAAATTATAAAAAGAAATAAAGTTGAAATTATTGAAGAAACCGAATTAAAAGAGAAATTAAAAAATTCTATTGAGAAAAATATACCATTAAAAATAAAATATGGTATTGACCCGACTTCACCTGAAATTCATTTAGGTCATACTGTTCCAATAAAAAAACTTAAGGATTTCCAAAAATTAGGTCATAGAATACTTTTTTTAATAGGAGATTTTACTGCAAGGATTGGAGATCCTACAGGCAGAAAAGAAACAAGGCCTATCCTTTCTCAAGAAGAAATAAAAAAAAATTTATCAAGATACAAAGAACAGGTAGGAAAAATTCTTGACCTTGAAAAAACAGAGTTTGTTTATAATTCAAATTGGCTTTCAAAATTATCTCTTGAAGAAATAATAAAAATTGTTTCAACTTTCACAATTGCACAAATTCTTGAAAGGGAAGATTTTACAATTAGATATAAAGAAAAAAAACCTATATATCTTCAAGAATTTTTATACCCAATTTTACAGGGGTATGACTCATTTGTTTTAAAATCTGATATAGAAATAGGTGCAACTGAACAAAAATTTAACCTATTAGCAGGTAGAACTATTCAAGAAGCACTTGGACAGGAAAAACAGGTTGTTATTACAATGCCTATACTTGTTGGAACTGATGGGAAAATGAAAATGAGTAAGACCTATAATAATCACATTCCAATTGAAACTACACCCATTGATATGTTTGGAAAAATTATGTCAATTCCGGATAGTATCATGGAAGATTATTTTTCTTTTTTAACAGAAATTTCTTCTCAAATATATAAAAAACTTATTTATGAAAACCCAAGAGATGCTAAGTATATGCTTGCTAAGGAAGTAGTAAAAGATTTTTTTGGAAAAGATACTGCTGAAGCCACTGCTTGTGAATTTGAAAGGATTTTTAGTAAAAAACAATATCCTTATGAAATCCCTGAAGTAAAAATAGAAAGTTGTAAACTTGTAAATGGAAAGATAAACATTTCTGAATTACTTTCAATTACAAATTTAGTTAGTTCAAAATCAGAGGCAAGAAGGCTTATTTCTCAAAAAGCAGTAAAAATAGATGGAAAAACTATAGAAGATTTTAATGAGTATATTTCTCCTGATGGTAAAATTATTAAAGTAGGAAAAAGAAAATTTGGGAAGATAAAGGTAATTTAAAGTATGGAAGAAATAAGAAAATTACTTTCTAAATATGGAAAACTTATTATTGAAAAAGGACTGTCTGCTGGTCCTGGTGGAAATATAAGTGCGAAAGAAAAAAATTTTGTATATTTATCTCCAAGTGGATTTGCTCTTGATGAAATAAAAATTGATGAATGGGTAAAATTTGATTTAAAAACAGGAAAAGTATTTGGTAAATATAGACCAACATGTGAAATTTCAATGCATTTAGGAATATATTTAGAAAGGAAAGATGTAAAAGCAGTAATACATACTCATCCTCCTATTACTATTGGTCTTATTTCTTCAGGTGTTAAGATTAAACCTTTATTCCCTGATTTTGTTGCAATAGTTGGAAGAAAAGTTGGTTATATCAATTATGTAATACCTGCTGGTGAAGAAATTAGAAAAGCAGTTGTTAAAGAAATTAAAAAGTATAATGTTGTTCTTCTAAAAAATCATGGAGTAGTTTCAGTTGGAGAAAATCTTAAAGAAGCATTTGTAAGAAATTGGATTATTGAAGAAACAGCAAAAATGTTATTTGCAGGAAAAATGTTTGGTAAAACTCGTTATTTAACAGAAAAAGAAATTTTGGGAATAGAAAACCTTGAAGCAGAAGATTATAGAAAAACCTTGTTAAGAATAAATACTAAGTAGTTTAAAGTAAATTCTCAGGGAAGCCGGGTGGGTCAGTACATAGTGGTTAGTACATAGTTGGTAGTCCGCTGTAAACTGTACACTGATTACTTAAAGCAGGAGTCAGGGGTCAGTAGCGAGGGGTTAGGGAATAATTATTTTCCCCTATTCCCTATATACTGGCTACTGATTACTTAAAGCAGGAGTCAGGGGTCAGTAGTCAGGAATCAGGGGATAAAAAGTAGTCAAGGGTAAGTAGTATCCCTGACCCCTCACTACCGGCTACTGACTACTTAAATACGAACGAAGTGAATTTACTAAAGTTGTTTAATGTTTTTTAAACATGACACATTACACAAGAAATACGAACAGTTGAAGAAGTATTTACCAATGGAAAAAGTAATATCATGGAAAATTAAAAGTAGTTCAATTTATATTGATAGACCATTAATTATGGGGATTTTAAATATAACTCCTGATTCTTTTTATGATGGTGGGAAATATTTTAATTATGATAAAGCGATAGAAAGAGGTAAAGAGATAGAAAAAGAAGGAGCAGATATTATTGATATTGGTGGAGAATCTACAAGACCAGGAAGTGCACCAGTTTCAGAAAAAGAAGAGATTAAAAGAGTTATCCCTGTTATAGAAAATTTATCTAAAGAGATAAAAATCCCTATTTCATGTGATACATATAAAAGTAAAGTAGCAGAGAAAGCACTCCAGGTAGGAGCAGAAATTATAAATGATATTTCAGGATTAAGATTTGATAAAAATTTAATTGAAGTAATAAAAGAACATAAACCAGGTCTTATTATTATGCATACAAAAGGTAAACCAAAAAATATGCAGAAAAAGCCATATTATAAAGATACTATAAATGAAATATATAATTTCTTTAAAAAAAGATTAGAATATGCTATAAAAAAGGGTATTTCTGAAAAATCTATAGTAATTGACCCGGGAATTGGTTTTGGGAAAAGGTTGATTGATAATTTACTTATTATAAAAAACCTTTCTAAATTTAAAAAAATCGGTAGGCCTATACTTATTGGAACATCAAGAAAATCTTTTATAGGTAAATTATTGAATTTACCAGAAGAAGAAAGATTAGAAGGAACTATTGCGTCTATTGTTATTTCATATATAAATGGAGCAAAAATTTTCCGAGTTCATGATGTAAAAGAAGCAAAAAGAGCATTAGATTTTACTTATTATATTTTTAAAATTGCTGGAGAGGAGGGTAAATGAAAAAAATATTTGATTATCAAATTGAATGGAGTGGTTTACAGAATAGGATAGCCCAAATGGTTAATTTGGATTCAGGAAGAACTGTAATGCTTGCAGTTGACCATGGATACTTTCAAGGAGCACCAAAAGGACTTGAAAATTTGAAAAAAACTATTGAATTGCTTATCCCTTACTGTGATGCTATAAGTCCTACTATAGGTGGATTAAAAACAAGTATAAACCCAAACATAAAAACTCCAATAATTTTAAGGGCTACCGGAGGAAATAGTATGACAAGACCTGATGAATTAGATGATGAAATTGTAACTGTTTCTATTGAAGAAATTATAAGGATGAATGCTATTGGTTTTACTGCTTCTGCTTATATTGGACTTCCTCATCAAAAACAAACTATAGGGAATTTAACAAGTTTAACAAATCAAGCACATAAATATGGTCTTATTGCAGTTGGAATTACTGCTGTTGGAAATGACCCTGCATTAACAAGATTTGTAAAAGGAGAAAGAGAAGATGGAACTGAATTAACTTCTGAAGATAAAAAAGATGCTTTAAAATATCTTAAACATGCATGCAGAGTCCTTTCAGAAGATGGTGCTGATATAATAAAAACATATTATTGTGATGGATTTGAAGAAGTTGTAGAAAGTTGTCTTGCACCAATTGTTATTGCTGGTGGAACAAAAAGACCTACTAAAGAAGCACTTGATTTTACTTATAATGCAATTAAGTCAGGTGCAATCGGAGTAGATATGGGAAGAAATATTTTTCAGAATGAAAATCCAGTTGCAATGATTAAAGCAATTAGAGCAATTGTACATGATGGAAAAACCTCAGAAGAAGCATATGAACTTTATAATCAACTATTAAGATAATCAGGGCACATGAAACATTTAACATTACACAACAATCACAGGGAAATATGAAATTAAAATTTCTTGGAGCAACAGAAAATGTTACTGGCTCCAGATTTTTAGTTGAAACTGAAAATTGTAAAGTTTTGATTGATTGTGGTTTGTTTCAAGAAAGAGAATTAAAAATAAGAAACTGGGAAAATTTTCCAATCCCCCCAAAAGAAATAAACTGTGTAATTTTAACCCATGCTCATCTTGACCACTGTGGCTATTTACCAAAATTTTTAAGAGAAGGTTTTAAAGGGAAAATACTCTCTACTCCACCCACAGCAGAAATTGCTCAAATCGTTCTTTTAGATGCAGCAAAATTACAAGAAGAAGATGCTGAGTTTAAAAAGAAAAGACATCACAAAGAAGGAAGGAAAGGACCTTATTCTGAAATACCTCTTTATACAATTGAAGAAGCAAAAAAAGTTTTTCCTTATTTTTCACCTATTGAATATAAAAAACAATTTCAAATTAATTCATCTATAAAAGTAACTTTCTATGATGCAGGCCATATACTTGGTGCTGGGATGATAGAAATGATAATAAAAGAAAATGGAGGAGAGAAAAAAATAATTTTTTCTGGAGATATAGGAAGATGGAAAAGCCCTATTTTATCCAATCCAACAGTTTTTGAAAATGCGGATTATGTTATTATAGAATCAACTTATGGAAATAGAATCCATGATATACAGGAAAAAAACAAAGAAAAATTAGAAAGAATAATTGTAGAAACAAAAAAAGCAGGTGGAAACATTGTTATCCCTACATTTGCAATTGAAAGAGCACAGGAACTATTATATTATTTGAGTAGGCTGTTTAAGGAAAATAAAATTGCAGATATTTTAGTTTTTTTTGATAGCCCTATGGCAATAAATGTTACAGAAATATTTAAAAAATACCCGGATTATTTTGATGAAGAAACAAATGAAATTATAAAAAAAGGTGAATCTCCATTTGATTTCCCATTATTGAAAATAACAAAATCTTCATCAGAATCAAAAAAAATAAATGAAGTAAAAGAAACTTCAATTATCATTGCTGGTTCTGGTATGTGTACAGGAGGTAGAATAAAACACCATTTAGTGCATAATATTACAAGACCTGAAAGTACAATAGTTTTTGTAAGTTATCAGGCAAAAGGAACACTTGGCAGAGAAATCCTTGAAAGACCAAAACAAGTAAGAATTTTAGGAGAAGTTTATCCTGTATATGCAAGAATTGAAAAAATAAATGGGTTTTCAGCACATGCTGATAAAAATGAACTCTTAAAATGGCTATCTTATTTCAATAAGAAAATCCTTAAAAAAATATTTATTGTCCATGGAGAACCAGAAGCAGAAACAGAGTTATCTACACTTATTGAGCAACAGTTTACTACAGAAGTAATTATACCTAAATACCAGGAAGAATATGTAATTTAGGGGGTCCACAGGGAAGCCGGTAAGACAGTACATAGGGGTTAGTACATAGTACATAGTATAAATCAAAAATCAAATATCAAAAATCAAAATGAAAAATGACAATGCAAAATCCAAAATGAAAAATTATAAATACAACGAAATTCGAAACAAATTAATAATCAGGGAAGCAAGGTATGGTAGTAGTCAGGGGTCAGTAGTATCCCTGACCCCTCACTACTGGCTACTGACTACTTAACTGCGAATGGAGTTGAGTAAGTTTTACGAATATGGAAATAAAAAATAAAAAAGCATTTTTTGATTATGAAATACTTGAAAAATTTGAAGCAGGTATTGTATTGAAAGGTCCTGAAGTAAAATCAATCAGGCAAGGTAGTGCAAGTTTAAAAGATTCTTTTGGCAAAATAGAAAAAGGTGAAGTTTATCTTTATTTTTACATTGCGCCATATCCATCTTCTTTTGAAAAAATTGACCCTATGAGGAAAAAGAAACTTCTTCTCCATAAAAACCAAATTCTAAAACTTAGCAAAAAAGTAGAAGAAAAGGGCTTGACAATTGTGCCTCTTTCATTGTATTTTAATAAGAAAGGTATTGCAAAAGTAGAAATTGCTCTTGTAAAAGGTAAAAAATTATATGATAAGCGTATGGCATTGAAAAAGAAAGAAGTAGAAAGAGATATAGGTAGGCAGTTAAAATCAAATTTTACAAATAAGAGTTAGTTCTTTTAAAATCTGGGGGCGAAATAGGTTTCGACAGAAAGGTAAAGATGATAAAGTAGCCTGTAGAGTTTGTCAGTATCTCTAAAAACTGACAAAAAATAACTGCCAATACGGCAAACTATTTGGCTGCTTAATAAAGCAGTCACTCACCTGAAAGTTATGTCTTCAAACTTTCAGAAGTGAGTCGGCAAAGAAGACCCTTTTAATTTGGTTTACCTTTCTCCAGATTAAAAGGTATCAAAAAGGTTGCGTTTTTTACTTCCTGTCTGAAGGGAGGTAAAAAACTAAGAATAAACTTCAGACTACACAGGTAGACACTTTATTATCTTTCTTTCTGGACGCGGGGGCAGTACCCGCCGCCTCCACTATATTAAAACAACTGGTTATTAAATCAAATATCAAAAATGGAAAATTCTAAATACGAAACACGAAACAAATTCAAAATGCAAAAATCAAAATTCAAAATGACAATGCAAAATCCAAAATGAAAAATACGAAATACGAAGCACGAAATACGAAACACGAAACAAATTCACTCAGGGAAGCTGGGTATGAAAGTTAAGTGTACAGTTTACTGTTTACAGTTTATAGTTTGTAGTTTGCTGTAAACTGTACACCGTTCACTGTAAACTGTAAATACGAACGGTGTTTAGTGAGTATTTACTTTAATGTTTTTAACATAACACATTGCACATAACACATTACACAAAGTAGTTATTTAATGTCTTTTAACATGACACATTACACATTGAAATTGTTTCGGATTCAGTGCTTAGAATTAAGGATTTTCTGAACCAAGTGAGGAGTAGTATGCTAACTGTTTTAGGAATTGACCCAGGGCTTAACAAATTAGGTTATAGTATAGTAGAAGAAAAAAACGGAATTTTAGATGTTATAGATTATGGAAGAATAAATCCTCCTACCAAACTTCCATTTAATAAAAAAATCACATATTTATATAATAAATTAAAAGGGATAATTGAAAACTTTAAACCAGAAATTATAGGAATTGAAGAAATATACCTTGATAAGAATGTTCAAATTACTTTGAAAATAGGAGAAGTAATAGGTATGGTAATGGGATTAGGTGTTGATAAAAATATAGATTTTATTTTAATTCCAACTCGGGAAATAAAAAAAAATATAGTAGGAACAGGTGCAGCCACAAAAGAACAGGTAAAATATATGATTGAAAATTTAACAAAAGTATCTGAAATAAAAAATTTTGATGAAAGTGATGCAATCGCAGTTGCTATTTCCTGTATAAACAGTAAGAAAAAAAATGATTTATTGTATTGAAGGTAAAATTTTAGAAAAATCACCAACCCAGATAATTGTTGAAACAAACAATATCTCATACCTGATTAATGTTTCCCTTAATACTTTTGATAAACTTCCAGAAATAAATTCAAATGTAAAACTTTTTACCCATCTTTATTTAAAAGAAGATACATTAGAACTTTATGGCTTTTTTACAAAAGAAGAAAAAAAAGTTTTTGAATTGCTTATTGGAACTCCTGGCATTGGACCAAAAGTTGCATTAAGAATTCTTTCAGGTCTTTCCCCTTCTCAACTTCAACAAGCAGTTATTACTGAAAATATATCTTTTCTTACAAAAATCCCTGGTATAGGGAAAAAAATTGGAGAAAGATTAATAGTAGAATTAAAAGAACCGATGAAGAAAATTTCTTTTGGGATTGAAGAAATGGAATTAAAAGAATCTGAAATTTTTTCTGATGCAGTTGAAGCACTTGTTGTTTTAGGATATAAAAGAAATTCTGCAATTTCAGCAATAAATAGTGTTTTAAAAGAAAAAAAAGAAGGAAAAATAAACTTACAAGAATTAATAAAAGAAGCATTACAGAAAATTTAATATGAAAGAAAATATAATATCACCTGTACAATCAAAAGAAGATATAACTTATGAAATAAATTTAAGACCAAAAACTTTTGAGGAATTTATCGGGCAGAACAAAGTAAAAGAAAACCTATCTGTTTTTATAAAAGCAGCAAAAGAAAGACAGGAAGTTCTTGACCATACACTTTTTCATGGACCACCTGGACTTGGAAAAACCACACTTGCATACATAATTTCAAATAAATTGGGAGTGAATATAAAAGCAACTTCTGGACCTGTAATTGAAAAAGCAGGAGATTTAGCAGGTATTTTAACAAACCTTGAAGGAAAGGATATCCTTTTTATTGATGAAATACATAGATTACCAAGAGCAATAGAAGAATACCTTTATGCTGCAATGGAAGATTTTAGTATAGATATAATTTTAGGTGAAGGACCAAAAGCAAAATCAGTTAAACTACCTATAAAACCATTTACACTTATTGGTGCAACAACAAGAATAGGTCTTTTAACTTCTCCTTTAAGAAACAGATTTGGAATAATTCATAGACTTGACTATTATAGTAGTGAAGAACTTACTCAAATAGTGCTTCGTTCAAGCAAAATTTTAAAAATTGAAATAGAAAAAGAAGGAGCAGAAGAAATAGCAAAAAGGGCTCGTGGTACACCAAGAGTTGCAAATAGACTTTTAAGAAGAGTAAGAGATTATGCACAAGTTAAAGGTAAAGGAATAATTGATAAAGAAATTGCTTGTCTTGCTCTTGATATGATGGATGTTGACAATGAAGGACTGGATGAAATGGATAAAAAAATACTTGAAACAATAATCTCAAAATTTGGAGGTGGACCTGTTGGAATTAAAAGTTTATCAATTGCAGTTGGTGAAGAAACAGATACAATAGAAGAAGTATATGAAAGTTTTCTTGTAAGGAAAGGATTTTTAAAAAGAACATCTCAAGGAAGAGTTGCTACTTCCTTAGCATATAAACACTTAGGTATACCTTTCTCAAATAATGAACCAGAATCTCTCCTGTAATGTAAATACCCGCTTGTATTTCATATGTAATGTGTAATATTGTAAATACGAACAGTTGAGTAAGTATTCAAGATAACTTATAGCAATAGGAAAAAATGGAAAAATGTGTAATTATATACCAGATAGATGAAGAGTATATAGAAGAAATTACTTCTTTTTTTAATTTTTATGCCCTGAAGGAGAAAGCAAATATTGAGTTTTATAAAGTTAAATGGGATGAAAAAATAAAACCAGAAATTTCTAAGTTTAATAAAGCAATAATTTTAAGTTTATTAGGGAAAAGAGAAATAAAAACACACAAAGAAATTTCTCATTTTTTAACAAAACATAAAATATTTCAAATTAATCCTTTCTCTTGTTCTTTTAAAGCAGATGATAAATATTTTACAATTTCAAAATTAAAAAAAAATGGAATATCAGTCCCTGAAAGTTTAATAATAAAAAAAGGAGAAAAAGATAATATAGAAACCAAAATTGAAGAGTTTCTGGATAAAAAAAAACTATCTTTTTTTTACATCCAGCCAAATTTTGGAACAGAAGGAAGAGAAACATACTTTTTCTCAAAAGAAGAGTTTAAAAAAGATAAAAATTATATAATTGATATCATCAAAAATATTTTACAAAGCCAATCAGTAATTATAAAAGAAAAAAGAGGAAATGTTTATTTCTATAAGGAAGAAGAAAAAGGATATAGAAATATTACATTTAGAATTTTTATCTGGCAATTTAATTCAAAAATTGAAAACAATTATGGATTTGCAGAAGTAAGTAAAGATGAAAAAAGTTTTATAACTTCTCCTGAAAAAGGAGGTAAAATAATAAGTTTTTCTGAAGGGTTAAAAAATATTTACTATAACGAAAATGGTTCTTTTAAAAGATTAGTTTTAACTGAAGAAGAAATAAAATTTATAAAATCAGAAACAATTAAACTATATAAATGTTTTAACAAAGGAGCAAAAGAACAACTTTTGCTTTGTGGAATTGATTTTCTTCTTGAGTATAATGGGAAAAAAGTTTTCCCTTTATTTCTTGAAATAAATCCAAGACCAGCAGGTATAAATAGATGTACAGAAATTGTGTAATGGCAAATGGCGAAAGGTAAAGGACGATAGACAAAGAACATAGCACAACGCTCAGCGAACTACAAACCACACTCAATTATTACTTCCCCATATACTCTCTACCTGGTACTATATTTCCTAACCAGGAAGAAGGGTAAATTTGACACCAAAATTTTGCACGAATCAAAATTTTGGCCATAAAGGGGTTCACACCCCTTTAAAAACCCCAAAAGGTTTCAACTCCCCATTTCTCGCAAAATACGCTCGGTCAGGTGGCTCACA
>Ga0123519_10004525_pt1 | contig 22482 bp, 17 predicted proteins | sample YelNatPaOPRAMG02_FD_87396 | JGI IMG/M metagenome (GOLD analysis project Ga0123519, IMG submission 87396) | Hot spring microbial communities from Yellowstone National Park - Yellowstone National Park OP-RAMG-02 (version 2) | ecosystem: Environmental > Aquatic > Thermal springs > Hot (42-90C) ...
CCGAAGGCCTGCCGGTGCCGGAGGGCGAAGTGCCTCGGGTCGAGGCGCCTCGGCTCGACCCCACGGAGCGCAAGCACAGCTTTGCCGAAGTAGAGGGTGGCTTCACAGCGGAGATGGCCCGCCGCGAGGCCGCACGCTGCCTGCGCTGCTACGACGAGCATGCCAAGAAACGCCGCGAGATCGCCAAACAATCCGTCCCCGCTGGTGTTCGGTAACGAGTGAGGCGCTAGTAGAGATCGAGGTCCAGTAACGACCCTGGTCCAGCAAAGACTGCGAAGGAGACAACTGCAATGGCTGTATCTAGTCCGCCCATCACAGCCACCGTCAATATCACTATCGATGGCCAGCCTGTGCAAGGCAGAGAGGGCCAGACCATCCTGGAGGCGGCGCGTGAGGCAGGCTTCTACATACCGACCTTGTGCTACCATCCCGACCTCAGCGTACGCGCGGCCTGCCGCATCTGCGTAGTCGAGGTGAAGGGGGCGCGCACGCTCCAGGCCGCCTGTGCTTATCCCATCACCGAGGGCCTAGTCGTGCGTACCAGCACGCCGGCTGTACGCGAGGCCCGTAAAGTGAACCTGGAGCTTCTGCTCTCCAACCACGATATCAACTGCCCATCCTGTGCTCGCAACCTGAACTGCGAGTTGCAGAAGCTGGCGCGCGACTTCAACATCGTAGAGCCACGCTTCCAAGGGGAACGTACCCACCACGAGGCCGACCATTCCACCCCCTCCATTGTGCGGGATCCCGACAAGTGCATCCTCTGCCGCCGCTGCGTGGACGTCTGCCACGAAGTGCAGGGCGTGGGGGTCATCGGCCCCTCCGAGCGCGGCTTCCGCACTATCATCGGTACCGCTTACGAGGAGCCTTTGGCCCAACAACCCTGCGTCCTCTGCGGCCAATGCATCAACCGTTGCCCAGTGGGGGCCCTCTACGAGGTCGACTATACCGAGCAGGTTTGGAAGGCTCTAGCCGATCCTAAGAAGTTCGTTGTTGTGCAAACGGCCCCCGCTATCCGCGTAGCCATCGGCGAAGAGTTCGGTATCCCGGCCGGCACTATCGTCACCGGCCAGCTAGCCGCTGGCCTGCGTCGACTCGGCTTCGACCGCGTCTTCGATACCGATTTCAGTGCTGACCTCACCATCATCGAGGAAGGGCACGAGCTGCTGGAGCGACTGACCCGCGGTGGCACACTGCCCATGATCACCTCCTGCAGCCCAGGTTGGATCAAGTTCATCGAACACTACTATTCTGACCTGTTGGCGCACCTCTCGACCTGCAAATCGCCGCAGCAGATGTTCGGCGCCGTGGCCAAGACTTACTACGCCGAGAAAGCTGGTATAGACCCGAAAGACATGGTCGTGGTCTCCATCATGCCCTGCACGGCCAAGAAGTTCGAGTGCCAGCGTCCCGAGATGGACGACAGTGGTTTCCAGGATGTGGACTACGCCATCACCACCCGTGAGTTGGCGCGGATGCTGCGCCAGGCCGGCATCGACCTCAGCAAGCTACCGGAAGAGCAGTATGATGACCCGCTCGGACGCTCTACTGGCGCTGCCGTCATCTTCGGCGCCACTGGTGGCGTGATGGAGGCCGCTTTGCGTACCGTCTACGAGGTCGTCACCAAGCGCAATCTCCCTAGCCTTGAGTTCAAGGCCGTTCGGGGGATGGAAGGAATCAAAGAGGCGGCTGTCGATCTTGATGGCACGGTCGTCAAGGTCGCAGTGGCCCACGGCCTGGCCAACGCGCGAGTACTGCTGGACAAGATTCGCGACGGCTCAGCCGACTATCACTTCATCGAGATTATGGCCTGCCCAGCCGGCTGTATTGGCGGCGGCGGCCAGCCCATTCCTACCTCGCCAGAGATACGTGCCGCTCGCATGCGAGCCATCTACCGTGAGGATGAGAGGATGGTGATTAGAAAGTCGCACGAGAACCCGGCTATCCAGGCTCTGTACCAGGAGTTCCTGGGCCAGCCCTTGGGCGAGAAGTCGCATCACCTCTTGCACACCCACTACACGCCTCGCGGCAAATAGTAGGTAGATAAGTCCGTACAGGAGCAAGCGGCCGCTTGCTCCTGTACGGACGCATCGCAAAGGTGGGATCGAGGGCTAGGCTTCACGCCGTGTGCTGGACTCGGGAGCACGTCTGCAGTACAACGGTGTCGCGTTCTTCCTATCAGTCCGTGGGAGGTTCGAGTCTATGTTGACAACTGGATGGCTAATCGCCGTCGCACTCCTGCTGCCTTTGCTGGCCGGCGTGGTGTGCTTCCTGGTCGACAACCGATCCCTTCGGCGAGCGGTCGTGCTGGTGACGGCGGCCCTGCTCAGCGTCGACTCCCTGCTCCTGATGCGGGGTGGGCCGACGCAGTATACCCCGCCCCCGCTGTCGGAAGGCCTGGGTTGGGGCCAGATCATCGCCGCTGCTGATTTCATATTGCTACTGGGGTTCCTCTACATCGGCTGGCAGCGGCGCAGTGTGCTTGTCGCGGGGCTGACCCTTGTGCAACTGGTCCCGCTAGCCTACTTCGAACTGGTTCTGGGTGCCCACGCTGAGGTCGAGCCGGCTTTCGTGGTGGACTGGCTGGCCATCATTATGGTTCTAGTCATCAGCATCGTCGGCTCCCTCATCTGTGTGTACGCCCTGCGCTATCTAGATGTGCACGAGCATCACCTGCACCTAGAGAAGAGCCGTCAGCCGCGCTTCTTCCTCTTCCTCGTCGGCTTCTTGGGTGTGATGAACGGGCTGGTGCTATCCAATAGCTTGCTCTGGGTCTACTTCTTCTGGGAAGTGACCACTCTCTGCTCGTATATGCTCATCAGCCACGATGGCACTGCGGAAGCGATCGCCAATGGCGTGCGAGCTGCCTGGATGAACCTCATCGGCGGCGTAGCCTTCGTCGCGGCCATCTATCTGCTTTACCTTCAGGCGGGGACGCTCTCACTTGCCGATGTCGTGGGCGGAAAAGCTCCAGCGGCCGGCGTATTGCTGCCCGTAGCCTTCCTTTGCTTCGCCGGCATGACCAAATCGGCCCAGATGCCATTTCAAAGTTGGCTCCTGGGCGCAATGGTGGCTCCCACTCCTGTCTCCGCCTTACTGCACTCGAGCACAATGGTGAAGGCGGGCGTCTATCTCATCCTGCGTTTGGCTCCCGCTTATTTGGGCACCGATCTGAGCGTGCTGATTTCCCTGGCCGGGGGCTTCACTTTTGTCGCTACGGCGCTGTTGGCCGTCACGCAGTCCAATGCCAAGCGCGTCTTGGCCTACTCCACGATCTCCAATCTCGGCCTCATCATTTTGTGCGCGGGAATCAATACTCCCCTCGCCATCGCGGCGGCAGTGGTGTTGATCATCTTCCACGCTGTCTCCAAAGGCTTGCTCTTCCTGGCCGTTGGCTCAATTGAGCAGGAGATCGGCAGCCGCGACTTGGAGGATATGGAAGGCCTCCTTGGCCGCATGCCAGTCACCTCGCTGGTGGTCTTGATCGGGATTCTCTCTATGATGCTGCCCCCCTTTGGTATGCTCATCGGCAAATGGGCAGCTATGGAAGCCTCGGTACGCTTCCCTGTCGTAGCCCTGTTGGTGGTTCTGGGGAGTGCTGTCACGGTGGTCTTCTGGACGAAATGGATCGGTCGCCTCCTAAGCCTGTTGCCCAGTGCCTCCAGCCTCCGGCCGGAGGCTATCTCGCCGCTCTACGCCATACCGCTGCTAGGGCTCGCTGCCGGCGATGTACTTCTGAGCGGCTTCATCGGGCTGCTCCTGGATAGCGTCCTGGCGCCAGCGGTAACGTCCACGCATCGGGCGCCGGGCCTGGTTGTGCAGGGGTGGCTGCTGAGCAGTGGAGCCGGTGCCTTCCCTTGGTGGCCGCTCTTCATTGTCTTTGCCCTGGCAGTGCTGCTGCCCCTTTGGCTGATCCGGGTCAGACCGGAAGAGGTGCGAGCACCTTACCTTTGTGGAGTGCAGGAGGACGACTATGAGCATGTGGCCGCCTTCCGCTCCGTTGGCGATGCACCACATGAACTGAAGATCGGCGGTTATTACTTCCGCCAACTGCTTAGCGAGCAATCTTTTACTGGCTGGGCCAACCCGATGGCCATTGCCCTCATCGTGATTCTGTTCGGGGTGGTGTACCTATGATCACTGCAACCGACGCGCTGATCGGCATCGCTGCTATCATCCTGGCTCCCCTGGCGGGAGGGCTTCTCTATGGCGTCGACCGCAAGGTCTCAGCGCGCCTCCAGAATCGACTCGGTCCGCCCATAGTGCAGCCTTTCTACGACTTCCTGAAGCTCTGGGCCAAGAGCCGGCTGGTGGCCAATAAGGCTCAACTGGTCTATGTCTACCTCTATTTGGTAGCGGTAGTGACGAGCCTGTTCCTGCTCTTCCTACGCCAAGACATGATTATGATTCTTGTCGTGCTGGCCGTGGGCAGCGTTTCCTTCATCATGGGCGGGTTCAGCGTGAAGTCCCCCTACAGTCAGATTGGCAGCCAGCGCGAGATCATTCAGCTTATGGCCTATGAGCCGCTGCTGATGTTGACCGTCTTCTCCGCCTATAGTATCACCGGCAGTTTTATGGTTGACAGCATCCTCAGGTACCCACAGCCGTTGCTCTTCGCTCTCCCTCTGGTCCTGCTGGCGATGCTGGTTGTGTTGGGCATCAAGCTGCGCAAATCGCCCTTCGACCTCTCGGCCTCCGGCCACGCACACCAGGAGTTGGTGCGTGGCATAATGACCGAGTATTCCGGGCGCTATCTAGCCCTGATCGAGCTGGTGCACTGGTACGAGCTGATCCTGGTCTTGGGCTTCATCGCTCTCTTCTGGGCAACCAACCTGATCGTGGGCGCTATCCTTGCTCTGTTTTGTTACTTCTTGATAATCGTAATGGACAACGTGGCCGCTCGCATGACTTGGTCTTGGATGGTAAGATTCACCTGGTCCCTCGGCATCAGCCTGATCGCCGTGAACCTGATTTTCCTCTGGGCGCGAGCTGTGCTGCAGTTCTAGTCCGCCGGGGGCTGGCGGATGCCGTGGAGGCGGGCGAAGGAGTCCGCCCGAGTTGGCGCCGGGCCTGGCCTGCGAGCGGACACCGGAGTCCGCCCTTATCGGTGCTGACGAGGACCGTTCAGTGGAAGGAGAGAGAAGTTGGGCTTGATTGACACAGCGCGAGTCAAATCGCCTTGGATAATGCACTTCGACTGTGGAGGCTGCAACGGCTGCGACATCGAAGTCCTGGCCTGCCTGACGCCCGTATATGACGTCGAGCGCTTCGGCATCGTCAATGTGGGCAATCCCAAACACGCCGACGCGCTAGTGGTGACCGGACCGGTGAACTACCGCAACGCTGAAGTGCTGCGAAGGGTCTACGAGCAAATGCCCGAGCCACGAGTGGTGATCGCGGTCGGCACCTGTGCCACCTCCGGCGGCATCTTTCACAACTGTTACAACATCCTCGGCGGCACGGACAAAGTGATCCCTGTCGATGTCTACGTGCCGGGCTGTGCGGCTCGGCCTGAGGCCATCATAGATGGAGTGGTGCTGGCTCTGCGGAAGCTGGAGCCTGGCTTTCGCCAGAAGGTGCCAGAGGAAGAGGAGCTGAAGACAATGCCGGTGGGCGATGAGCTGGCCGCGGCAGGCAGTGGGAGGTCATCCAAATGAGCATAATCGAGCGAGAAGGCGCCGGCTCCGCACCGGCCGCCCCGGAGGTAGCCGTGGCCATAGAATCTGAGGGTGAGTCCGCTCCCATCTTGCCCGCCGAAGAGGTAGTGACCCTCGACAACCTCTTGTCGAAGGTACAGGCTTTCGCAGATGAGAAAGCTCGCCTGGTGACCATCACTTGCCTCGACACCGGCGCCGGCTTCGACCTTGTCTACCACTTTGACCGGGATCTGGCCTTGAGCCACCTGCGCCTGCGCATTCGAGAGGACGATGAGGTCCCTAGCATCTCAGGCATCTATCTGTCAGCGTTCTTGGTAGAGAACGAGATCAAAGAGCTATTCGGCGTGAACATTGCGGGTTTGGCCATTGACTTTGGTGGTCGCTTGCTCTTGACGGCTCACGCGCCGGCCGTGCCTCTCCGCAAGCGCGCCCCAGCGAATACGAACCACAATGGCAAGGCCTAACCTGCGAGAACGGAGACAAGCCGATGTCACCTAAAACCGTGATACCTTTCGGGCCGCAGCACCCGGTGCTGCCCGAGCCCATTCAGCTCAAGCTTACCCTGGAAGACGAAAAAGTCGTGGATGTACTGCCCAATATCGGCTACGTGCATCGCGGGGTCGAAAAGGCGGCCGAGATCAACGACTACACCCAGAACGTCTTCCTTGTCGAGCGCATCTGTGGCATTTGTAGCTTCATTCACGCCCTCTGCTACTGCCAGGCCATCGAGCAGCTCATGGGCCTGCAGGTGCCAGATCGCGCCCGCTACTTGCGCGTGATTTTCGGTGAGCTACATCGGATGCACAGCCACCACCTCTGGCTGGGCTTGCTGGCGGATGCCTTTGGCTTCGAGAGCCTCTTCATGCAGACCTGGCGCAACCGCGAGATGATCATGGATATCCTGGAGAAGACGGCAGGTAGCCGTGTCATCATCTCGGTGGCCAGCATCGGGGGGATGCGACGCGACCTCAGCGAGGAACACGCCAAAGAAATCCTGCATATGCTCGACCGCTGCGAGAAGCAGATGGACGAGATCATGCCAACCTTACGGGATGACTACACCATCAGAGGACGCACCATCGGCAAGGGCCTTCTATCGGCCGAGCAGGCCATCACCCTTGGCACTGTAGGGCCGGTACTGCGGGCAAGCGGAGTCGCGCAGGACGTACGCATGACCGGCTACGCTGCCTACGGAGAGCTGGGATTCCAGCCCGTTGTAGAGCACGCTGGCGATTGCTACGCCCGCACCATGGTGCGAGCACGCGAGATCTATCAGTCCATCGAGCTCATACGCAGAGCTATACAACAAATGCCAGACGGCGAAATCCTGACCAGGCCCCGCGGCAATCCCACCGGTCACGTGGTTATGCGGGTTGAGCAGCCACGTGGCGAAGTCGTTTACTACGTCGAGGGGAACGGGACGCGCAACCTGGCTCGATTGCGAGTGCGCACGCCAACCTTTGCCAACATTCCCGCCCTACTGGCTATGCTGCCGGGGATGGAGCTTGCCGACGTGCCAGTGATCACCCTCTCGATAGACCCGTGCATCAGTTGCACTGAGCGATAGTGGGGGAGAGAGGAGAGAGACGATGCCAGAAATGCTTGGCAATGTACTGAGAAACCTGTTCTCCCGCCCGGCAACGCGGCGGTACCCTTATGAGAAGCGAGAGCCTTTTGCGGATGCGCGAGGGCACATTGAGTTTCGGGAAGATAAGTGCTCGTTCTGCGGTGCCTGCGCGCGCCGCTGCCCAGCCGCGGCCATTGTCGTCAGCCGCCAGCCCAAAGAGTTGACATTCGATCCGTTCCGGTGCATCATCTGTGAGGCATGCGCTGAGGTCTGTCCTCGCTCAGCCATTGAGGTGATCGCCTCTCACCGTTCGCCAGCCTATCGGAAGAGCCAGGAGACCCACCGGCCGCCGGTATCGGCCTGAGCGAGGGCAACCGACCGTCGCCGCCTAGACGCCAGTAACGAGCCAAGGGATGTTCTCGGGAAGCACGGACGAATTGCCCGTGCTTCCCGAGGAGCGATTGGCTAGTGGCGATCGACTGACGCATCGCTAATTCCTAACCTTGAGCCACGGCAGGGCATATGCGAGACAGTTCCCGCTACCAAATGATCGTGGGCTTGGCCATTGCGGCGCTGCTCCTGATGAGCGTCCTGGCGGTTGGCATCTATACGGACTGGCTCTGGTTCGGCAGCCTGGGGCAGCAGGCCGTCTACGCCACTATGCTCCTCACCCAGATCGCCGCCTTCGCGATTGCTTTCGTGGCCTTCCTGGGCATCTTTGTCTCCAATTTGCTACTAGCCCAGCGCTTCTCCGAGCGCTTCGAGACCCAGTTTCTCCTGCGTCAGGAAGGCGTCCTGAGCTATCTCTCTCGGGTGGAGGCGAGATCAGGCAACCAGCTACTCACTGCATTCGGCATCGCCACTAGCGTCTTCTTCGGCCTCGTTTTCGCCACCAGCGCTTCCGGCCAGTGGGAAACCATCCTTGCCTACCTCAATGCGGTCAGCTTCGAGCGCCGCGATCCCCTCTTCGGATTCGACGTGTCGTTCTACGTGTTCACTTTGCCTTTCTACCGCCTTCTCCTGTCCTGGTTGACCGGTGCCATCATCTTTGCCTTGGCCGGAGCCACCGCGATCTACCTGCTGCGCCTCTATCGCTTCGGCTTGGCTTGGCAGTGGTTTCACCTGCCCGGACTCCCTCGCATACGCGCTCACCTGATTGCTCTCGTCGCGCTCATTTTCCTGCTCTTGGCTGTTCACCACTGGCTTAGCACCTATGAGTTGGTGTATTCCTCGCGCGGGGTGGCTTTTGGTGCCTCGTATGCCGATGTCCACGCCGAGTTGCCCGCTCTCTGGCTGGCAGCGGGGGCGGCCGTTCTGGCCGCGGCACTGATCGTGACCAGCCAAATTCGTGGTGGTTTGCACCTGGCCGGAGTTGGCGTCGGCATCTGGCTATTGGTCTTGATCCTGGGGCTGGGGAAGTATCCCGCAATGGTGCAGAAGCTTGAGGTGGAACCCAGCGAGCTGGCGAAAGAGAAGCCATACCTGGAATACAACATCGCCATGACGCGAGCAGCCTTCGGCCTCGACAGCGTGGAAGAACGCTCCGTTCCCGGCGATGCGGAGCCCACTCAGGCCGAGATCGAAAACAACCAGCAGACTATCAATAACATCCGCCTCTGGGACCATCGGCCGCTGCTCGATACCTACAACCAGATCCAAGCCATTCGTCTCTACTACGACTTCAGCGACGTCGATATCGACCGCTACCGGATCGATGGCTCCTATCGTCAAGTGATGCTCAGCGCTCGCGAGCTCTCTCCTGAGAAGCTTGCTCAGCAAGCACAGACGTGGGTCAACCAACGCCTACAGTTCACGCACGGCTACGGGGTGGTCATGAGTCCTGTCAACGAAGTTACCGCTGAAGGGCTACCTCTCCTCTTCATCAAGGATTTCCCGCCCACTGGTACTCCTCAGATCACCCGTCCCCAGATCTACTACGGCGAGAAGACGACCGACTACGTGATCGTAAACACCTCTGCGGACGAATTCGACCATCCACAGGGGGATGACAACGCCTACACCAAATACCAGGGAGAGGGCGGTGTAGTCCTGGACTCTTATCTGCGCAAGCTGGCCTATGCCTGGTACTTCCGCGATGGCAACCTCCTCCTGAGCAATTATCTCCAGGACTCCAGCCGTCTCCTTTACCGACGGCAGATACAGGATCGAGCCCGCGAGTTGGCCCCTTTCCTTCTGTATGATTCAGACCCATACATAGTCATCGCTGATGGCCAACTCTGGTGGTTTCAGGATGCGTACACTTCGACGGATCGCTACCCCTATTCCGAACCCTACAACGGTCGATTCAACTATCTGCGCAACAGCGTCAAGGTGGTAACCAATGCCTATGATGGCTCGATACGCTTCTACATTGCCGACCCGAGCGACCCATTAGTAGCAACCTATGCTCGCATCTTCCCCAGCTTGTTTACCCCTATCGATCAGATGCCAGAGTCGCTGCGGGCGCACGTGCGATACCCTGAGGGGCTTTTCAGTGTCCAGGCTGACGTATATCGCAGCTACCACATGACGGACCCCCAGGTCTTCTACAACCGAGAGGACACCTGGAGCGTGCCTAAAGAGCTCTACGCGGACCAGCAGCAGGAGCAGCCGATCGAACCTTATTACGTCATCATGCGCTTGGAAGACATGCCTACCGAAGAGTTCCTGCTTATGCTCCCCTTCACTCCGCCTGACAAGAACAATATGATCGCCTGGATGGCCGCTCGGTCCGACGCGCCCAACTACGGCAAGCTGGTGGTCTACAAGTACCCGAAGGAAAAGCAGGTCTACGGGCCGTTGCAGGTGGAGTCCCGCATTAGCCAGGATCCTGGCATCTCGGCTCAGTTGGCACTTTGGAACCAGGGTGGTTCCCGTGTGATCCGAGGGAACCTGCTCGTCTTTCCCATTGGCCGCTCCAATCTCTATGTGGAGCCTATCTACCTGCAGGCAGCCAACAGTCAGTTGCCGGAATTGAAACGAGTAGTAGTCGCCAGCGGCAATCGTCTCGCCATGGAGCCTTCGCTGAGCATGGCTTTGGCAAAGCTCTTCGCGCCCGTCGAGCCCAGTGCTGCCGGAGGCGTCGCCCCCGAGGCGCCTTCGGCTCCGTCGGCCGCTTCCCAGTCGACCATCTCTCCCGATGTCGCGAAGCTAGTGCAGTCGGCTCGGGCCCACTATGACGCCGCTCAGGCCGCCCTCAAAGAGGGCAACTGGGCGAAGTACGGCGAGGAGCAAGCCGCTCTCGCCGCTGACCTCAAGAAGCTCGCCGACCTGACGGGAACGGGGCAGTGAAGAGTGAGGAGTGGTGAAGGTGTCACTTGCCACTCTTCACTTCACTGACTCGATGACCTTCCGCATCTGCTCACACGAGTAGCGCACTTCGCCTGGCTCCCCCGGCGGGTCGTACGGGTTCGTCAGCGATAGAACGAGGCCATCCTGTTCCCAGCGGAAACTGACGCACCCCTCACCGCGCCTGATGATCGTCACGTCCCGGCCTCCGATCTGTTCGTGACTCTCCTGCGGATCGGGAGCCCCTCCTGGCGACGGCATCGTCTTCGGCATCTCCGTCAGAGTCATCACGTCGTGCGGCTTGTCGTTCGGGCGCGGGTCGAAGCGCAGTGTCACCACTACCCCCGCACTCTCTGGGGCCGGCTGGCGCTCCTCGCTGACGGCCATCTTCTCCAGCAGCCAGCTCGGACGCAGCACCTTGAGCGCTGGCGAAGGGATGGGGGTGGGAGTGGGCCGAGCCGGTGGCGTGGCGACGGCGCTGAGGTCGGCCGTCTTCGACATCGAGTCAGCGATCCTCAGCAGCTGGTCTTTGTCCAGTTGGGCTCGGAGATAGCAGTGTAGGTTCCCTATACGCGGTCCAGGTAGCGATCATAGAGGGCGGTGAACGCCTGCCGGTCGGACTTCGCTCTGGCGACGAGGTCTCTGTCAGGGTCGGACGCGTCCCCTTGCCAGTTGGTCGTGATCCGCCAATCCTCTCTCCTCCTATCCATCGTGCTCTATCCCTGGTCTCCTGCCACGAACTCTCGATCATGTAGACGCCGGACGGAAAGAAAGGTCACGGCCATCTTGAACAGGAACATCTTGAGTGGGAGGGGCATCTCAGCTCGTTCGAGGCTCGGGGCACAGCTAGGATCGGGGAAGCCGGGCGCTACGCCCCCAGCCAGATCGTGGCGGCCGCCCCACCGAGAAGCGAGATGGCTACGTACTTGGCGAGGTTTCCCATCCCCACGGCGAGGATGAACTTCCAGATCGGGTAGCTGAAGGCGCCGGCCGCCACGCCGGCTATGTCGAAGAAGGGATTCGGCACTATAGCCATGCAGAGGAGAGTGAGAAAGCCGTTCTTCTCCATCCAGTCCTTTACCCGCTCGAAGAGGGCTAGGCGGCGACCTTCGAAGAACGAGCTGCTACCGTAGCCAGCGACGAAGCCAGTAAGCTCGCCGGTAGCGGCGCCAAGGCCAGCAGCAACGCCTACGGCCAGCGGATTCCAGAAGGTAGAAGAAGCCAATACCACTGCCCAGCCAGGGGCCGGCAGAAAAACCGTGGCGCTGGAAAGGGTCATAATAAGGTACACGCCCGGGTACCCCAGAGCGGCAAGCCCTTCTAAATCTGGCCGCAAAATCACCAGCGCGAAGAGCCCGAGCAGCACGCCCACCAGGCAGACAAGACGCAACCAGCGACTGGCTATCGCTGAGAAGCTGCCTTCCAACAGATCCCCTCCCCTTACGGGCGCCGCGTAGACCTTTGGTCTCCCCAACTGGTACAATTCCGGAAAGACGACGACCGCCGGTCGCAGCCGCCCGCCGTCGGCATACCACCTCAGAGCAAGCTGCTCCAGCATTATAGCATAGGCACTTGTGGGAGCACAGCCTTCGCGGTCAGCCCTTCGAAATTCGTGAAGAAAAGCATTGTAAGCGGCCCGGCAGAAACGAGCGTGAAAGCTAAGCAAGGCCAGTGGAGCTTAACCTAGTAAGGGACCTCACCCTCGTCCTGATAGTGGCTGTGATCGGGGGGGCAGTAGCCTTTCGTCTGGGCCAGCCCCTCGTCTTGGGCTACCTAGTTGCCGGCGCGCTCGTCGGCCCTTATGCTCTTGGCCTGGTCTCCGATGTACAGCCAGTGCAGGTGCTGGCCGAGATCGGCGTGGCCTTCCTCATGTTCGCCCTTGGCGTGGAGTTTTCCATCGCTAGCCTTCGCCGCGTGCGTGACGTGGCACTGGTAGGCGGTGCGGCCCAGATTCTCCTCTCCGTTGGGTTGGGGATGGGCATTGGCGCCCTCTTCGGCTTTGGCCTGCTCAGCGCCCTTTTCTTCGGCTGCATCATTGCCCTCAGCAGCACTACGATCGTTCTTAAGGTACTGCTAGACAGGGGGGAACTGGACACGCTGCACGGCCGCATCATGCTGGGGCTACTGATCGTGCAGGACCTGAGCGTGGTTCCTATGCTCGTTGTCCTTCCTGCTCTGGCTGACCCCGGACAGAACCTGTTGCTTGGGCTTCTCCTAGCGCTGGTCAAAGGGGGAGCCTTCCTGACCGTGATGATGGTGTTGGGCACTCGCTTCATCCCGCTCCTCATGCGCCGCGTGGCCGAGACTCGTTCGCGCGAGCTCTTTCTTCTGGCAATCATCGGCCTTGCCCTCGGCACAGCCGTTGGTACCTATCTGCTGGGGCTGTCTTTGGCTTTGGGCGCTTTCATGGCTGGCCTCGTTGTCAGCGAGTCGGACTTTAGCCACGAGATCCTGGGAGAGGTGGCGCCACTGCGAGATGCCTTTGCTGTGCTCTTCTTCGCTTCCATCGGCATGCTGTTCAACCCGGCCTTTGTGCTGGAGAACCTGGGCATGATCGTGGCAATCGTGGCGGCAGTGGTTCTGGGCAAGTTTGTCATCACTGCCGCCGTCACGCGCTGCTTCCGCTACGCTGCTCCCGTGGCCGTCGCAGTTGGCCTGGGTCTGGTGCAGGTGGGTGAGTTTTCCTTTGTCATAGCCCGAATGGGCGTCGACTGGGGCATTCTTCCCAACGAAATATACTGGCTCACGATCGCCGTGGCCCTCCTTACCGCCCTTCTGACGCCAGCGGCGGTCACTGCAGCGCCTCACTTTTCCTCTCTTCTCGGCCGCTTCCCCATTCTTGAAAAGCCTTTCGGGCAGCAGCCGCTGGTCTCTTCGACGAACCAGACCTCACTATCCGGGCATACAGTGATTCTCGGTTACGGGCGCACCGGCCGTGAGCTGGCCTCCGTGCTACGAACCCGCGGTTTCAAGTTCTTTGCCATTGACTACGACCCCCACGTGATCGACCGGTTGCGTCAGGAAGGTGTGCCCTGCGTCTATGGTGATGCCTCCCTGCGCAGCGTCCTGCTCCAGGCCAATCTGCCTCGTGCCCGCGTGCTGGTCGTTACTATTCCCAACCTTCTGGCTGCCGAACGGGCAGTGCGTACAGCACTGGAGATCAACCCGAACCTGGACATCGTAGTCAGAGCTGAGCATCCGCTTGGCACCGGTCTGCTCCGGGTCGTGGACGAGGCCCGCGTGGTAGACCCTCGCTTCGAAGCCAGCCTGGAGATCATCAGGCACACGATGCTGCGTTTAGGGCTCTCGTCGCCAGAGGCGCAGTATCTTATCAACCGCCTGCGGCAGACCTATATCGAGCAAGGCCATGGAGCCTAGCCGGTCGGAAATGCTGGAGCCGCCTCGCCGGCCTGCTCTGCATGGCCTCCGCGCCCAGGCCATTGACACCGTCCTCGCTTTCGCGTAGCATCCGGCCAATGACGCGCACGGCCAGCCGCCGCCATCTCGGTTCCACCAGCGAGTAGACAATCGGCGGGAAGCTAAAGTGAATGTGGATGCGTTTGCACAGCGGGAGGAGCAGGGTGAGTGACGAGCCTGAGGTTCCTAGCTCTGGTGAAGAGAGCCCCGAGCTTGCTCGACGGCCTCAAAGCGAAGAAACCGATTCTGCCCATCGATCCAGAGGATTCGCCGAATCTTCTTACGTGGCCTGGCGAAAGAGCATGTATAGCTCCCAAGGGACCGCGCCAGAGCACCCAGCATACCCGACTACCTCGCGCAATGCATTGGCCGGTTGGTGGGAGCGGAGCAAGGCCTTCGAACTGACTTGGCTGCTGAGCGGTGTCGGTCTTGCCAGCCTGGGCCAAATCGCTATTCTTTTGGATCGTGTGCCCCTCGCTCTCGCGCTTTATCTCGTCGGCACCCTGCTCACCGTGCGCGGGCTCCTTATTCTGCCAGATCGACCCTCCACTGTTGCCGAGCCATCGGTAGGCCAAGGCTGGTCGGAACATCATGTCTACCTGATAGTGACGGCCGTGGCCCTAGTTGTCCTGGGCCAGACCGATTTCGGCCGCCGCGTTCTACCGGGCGAGGGCTTTGCCTTCTACCTGCTGGGAGGGCTTGTCTTTGCTCTGTTGGCTGCTGTGGGCGCTCGCCGACCGAGACGACCACAACTGACGATAGAACTAGCAGGCATCATCAGCGTACTTATCCTGGCCACAGTAATCCGTGTCTACAACCTGGACCGGCTGCCTTTCGGCCTCTGGGGCGATGAAGCCAATTACGGAATGGAAGCCCTGCAGGTGCTGGAGGGCTCGCTGAAGACCCCGTTCACGACCGATTGGGCCGGCACTCCTGCTCTCAAAGGCTATATCAACGCTTTGTCGGTTGCTGCCTTTGGCACCACAGCCTTTGCTATTCGCTTGCCGGCGGCCATCGCCGGCGTCCTCAGTATTCTGGCTACCTACTTGCTGGGCCGTGAGATGTTCAGCGCCCGTGTGGGCTTTATTGCCGCCGCTTTGCTTACTGTCTTGCATTGGCACCTGCACCGAAGCCGGTTCGACAGCGTCGTTATGATGGGCGTTCCGATAGCAGTCTTTGCCTTCTACTTCTCGTTCCGTGGACTGCGCACTCGACAGCCCGGGGATTTCGCCCTCTCGGGCCTCCTGCTAGGACTATCTCCACTCTTCTACCACGGCAACAAGATAGTGCCATTCATCTATCTGTTGCTGCTCGTGTACCTGCTACTGGAGAAACGAAGCGAGTTTCTGCGTCCATATTGGGCAAACTTTTCCCTAGCGCTCCTGGGAGCCCTGCTAATGTTTGGGCCGATGTTGGTTTACTACCTTCAGTATCCGGATGTTCTCTTTGGCCGCCCTTCCTCGGTGCTTGTCTTCAACAACCCCGAGCAGTTCGGCGCCGCCCATCCAGGGCAGCATTCGGTGCTGGAGATCGTGTGGTTGCAGTTCGTGGACACTATGGGCGCCTTCCATTACCGGGGAGACGGCAGCCCTGTCTCCAACCTTCCGCACAAGCCGATGCTTGATTCGTTTACCGCTTTAGCTATGACGTTGGGCCTGGGTTACGCATTGGCTCTTTTTCGCGATCGCCGCTATGGCTTCTTGCTGATCTGGTTCTTCTTGACCTTGCTTCTGGGCAGCATGCTAACAGTGGACGCTCCCAACTCTGCCCGCATCACAGGGATTCTCCCGGCCTTGGCTCTGCTGGCGAGCGTGTTTCTCTCTAGGCTGTGGGAAGCGGGAGAGCGGGCACCTAACCTCTGGCGCTCCGCTATTCATTCCTCCCTGGTGGCGGCCCTTGTCGTGGTCGGTGTCAGCGAGCTCGATTTCTACTTCAATGTCTTCGCTAACCCCAGAAACACCTACGTGGCCTTTGGCGGCCAGCAGACCACCACCGCCCTTTACGCCAAAGGCTTGGGGCCCGGCTACGAGGTGCACCTGCTATCCACGATCGATACCTCGGCGACCACCAGCACCCTCACCTACCTCGCCCACGGGGTGCGCCTCGTCGACCACTGGAGCCTTAGCGACCTGGCCCCTCTGCCTGTCGTTCCTCGGCAGAACGTGGCTTACGCCGCCTCAGACCCGGCGCCGCTTTCGTACTTGAGCCTTATCTATCCCGGCGGGCGGATCAAAACCTCCAACAATCCCGCTTCCGGGCGGGCCGACTTCGCTGCCTACGAACTGGATCGCCAAGCCATCGTCTCGCGCCAGGGCCTGCTGGGTCACTACCAGCCTTCTTCGGGCGCTAGCGGAGTCGCCCTGGATCGCCTGGATGCCGGCCTCTCTTTCGATTGGGATGCGGACTCTGCCTTACCCAGCGCCTTCCATGCGATTTGGCAGGGCAGCCTGCTGGCATCGGAGGCCGGCGAGTATCTCTTCGATGTCGAAACCGCTGGCAGGCTGCGCCTGACTCTGGACGGCGTCCCAGTGCTTGATAGCTCGATGGCAGATCAGACCTCGCGAAGAGTGTACCTCGCGCGCGGCCTTCATCCCCTGGAAATGAGCTATGAGGGTGAGCGCAAGGGGACGACAGAGGTTCTTTGGACGCCACCGTCAGGGCAGAGAGCTCCCGTGCCGGCCACTGCCCTCTACTCGCAGCCACTGAACATCGGCTTGCTGGGCAGCTACTATCGAAACCCAGACTGGCAGGGTGTACCCGCTTTCCGACAGATCGATCCCTTGCTCTGGTTTCGCTGGAGCAAGGACGATCTGCCTTTCGGTGAGCCGGTTCGGGAACCGTTCAGTGTGCAATGGGACGGCGTGATTCACGTCCCCAGTAACGGGACCTACACTTTCGAACTCTGGTCTATCAACAGCAGCTGGCTTTACCTGGACGGCCAGCCGGTGATCGGAGATGAGAGCGAGGGGCTGGAGCAGCGTCAGGAGGCCAGCGTCGCGTTGGAGGCCGGCGACCACGAAATCAGTCTGCGCTACGCCTGGCGCGAAGGGCCTCGCGAACTGTGGCTGCGGTGGCAGGCCCCCACCGGTGAGGCAGAGGTCATCCCGCCTGCATTCCTGTCACCGAGCCCAAGCACCTCCGCTCGCTAGCATCAGCGCGTGTCGTTGCGCCCTCATCCCGCACGGACCAGCCTTGCCCTGCTCTGTCGGGGACTCACCCAATGGCCGATCAGCCAGGACAGCACTGCCAGCGTTAGCCCGATGGCCATGAGTTCTCTATTGGTGGAGAAAGCCAGCGCTGTCGAGGGGCCGCCAGCGTTGATTACCCCCACTCTCATCACCGCGGCTGTCCCCGTCACCAGGACATCGTCGCCACCCGTGGCTGCCAAGTCCTGTGGGAAGCCGGTCGCACTGGCTACCAATGTCTGCAACAGATCGCCCTCTGTGGACCTGACCTCTATCCCCTGCCGCTCCGGCGACGCTAGATACAGCCGGCCCCAGCGATCGATCGCGATCGCCCGAGCGCCGGCGCTAGGCAGCGAGAGACGCAACTCCCCATCGCGGCCAAAACGAAGTACCTTCCCTAGCCCGATATCAAGCACGTACAGCGAACCGTCAGGCGCTGTCGCTACCTCCACCGGCCGTTTGAGCACTCCTACACCGATCTCTCGCCGGACCTCTCCCGTGGCGAGATCGAGCGCCAGCACCCTTCCCTGGCTCGTGTCAGCCGTGAACGCCTCGCCCGATGCCGTGAGCACGAGAGAGTTGGGCCCGCTCGCACCAATGCCCTTTAGGTTGACCTCGCCCGAAATCCGGCCATCAGGCGCTATGGTCACCACGCGAGCTCGCGCGGCGTCCACCACGTGGACTATGCCACCGCCAGCGACCGCCACCCCACGTAAGTCGGCTCCCCTGCTCAGCAACATCCGTCGCGTTACCTCACCGCTCGGGGAGAGCCAAAGCACCTCGCCCTTCGCAGTGGTGATAACCATTGAGCCGTCGGCACCGATGCTCGCGTGGCGAAGCGCCCCCACGTCCGCCACGTCCTGACCAGAGAACAACAACCTGGTTGTTGATCCAAGGCTCGCTGGCGGGCTGGTCTCGAACGAAGGCCCTAGCGCTCCCAGTGCCGCCGCCAGCAGGCCGAACACCGTGATCATCCGCCGCAGCTTGTCCGTGAATAGCCTACGCAGCCACGGCTCGCCAAGTCCAGTTGAGTGCCAACCCTTGAATCTCCTCCTCGTCCCCGCAGCCATTAGCGATCGCCTAGGCGGCGCGGCTCTACCTAGTGCACTTACCGGAACGCTCGCGGCCTCGGCCTGGGCCGTGCTGCCCGGAGTTGAAGTAGCTTCTGGCGTCAACTGGCAGCCGCACTCTTCACAGAAGTCGCTATCCGCGGGATTCTGGTGTCCGCACCGCGGACACACCCGTGGTCCGCATAGTGAGGCGCCGCAGCGCCGGCAAAACCTCGCCTCTTCGGAGTTCTCTTTTTGGCACCGCGGGCAAAGCACCCAGCACCTCCGCTGGCAGAGAAACCGTCTCACTGCGCCCGAGCTAAGAGTACGATAGCGGCAAGCCATTCAAGCCAGGCAGGCCATCTTCTGCCGGTGATTTTACACCCAATAGACGGGCAGTCAATTCGCGCGACCAAAGCACGCCGGGCAGCCGGTTGCGCCTGGCCTAGCTAAGCCGCAAGGGCGTGCTATAATGAGGCCGAACAGTGCGGGGGGAGTGTGGGCGTTCTCAACCAGAGCGTGTTGCTCAATTGGCGGACTAGGGCGGCTATTTAGGCTCGCCTCTGAGGCCGTGCATGAATCTGTTCGTGCTGGGGGGCAAATGGCAGATAACGAACCGACCGCTTCCGAGCAGAAGGCGACCCGACCGGGGAGGCCAAGGGACCAATCGATACCCGGCAAGATCGGCCGCGGGCTGGGGCGACTCGTCCGCCGGGCGAAGCAGACCGAAATCTGGACCAAGACCGCCCAGGCCTATCAGGAAGGCCTGGATGGCAAACGTTGATGAGCTATCAGACTTTCGGCGATGGTGCGAGCGGAGAGAGCTATCGACAGCGGATAGCTCTCTCCGTCGCCGTTATGAGCTCTAGCCGATGGACATGATGCGCGCCCGAGTGTTGATAGAAGGAATGGTGCAGGGAGTTGGTTTCCGCTACGCCATGCAGCGGCAAGCCGACCGTCTTGACGTGGTTGGCTGGGTGCGCAACCTTCCCGATGGCAACGTCGAGGCGGTCCTAGAAGGCAACCGCGCTGACGTCGAGCGCCTTGTGGATTGGTGCCGCCAAGGTCCCCCAATGGCGGAGGTGTACCACGTTGAAGTCCAGGAAGAGCCTTATCGAGGCGAGTTCACTCGCTTTAGCATCAGATTCTAGTTCTCACTGCCTCCCTGCTCCTGGTGGCCCGGGCCGCAATCCGGCATAATTATGTGATAAAGCTGCGAATTCCGTGATTGCCCAGTTGGAGTCTAGTGGAGTGATGGCTTCTTGATTGACAGCCGAGATAAGCAGCTGCTGGAAGAGCACGAGACCAGTAGCCTCGTTACCACCGTCGTCCTGACGCTGCTGCTAGTTGGTGTGCTCCTGACCAGGCTCTACAATTATCTGTTGTTCCACAGCCTGGCCGAAGTGTTCAGCGTTATCATCGCTTGCGGCGTGTTCCTATTTGCTTGGAATTTTCGTCGGCTGGCTGAGAACAACTACCTTCTCATCATTGGTGTCGGCTATCTCTTCGTAGGCATCGTCGACTTGCTTCACGCTCTTGCCTTCCGTGGGATGGGCGTCTTCCCCGATTACGGCACTAACCTGCCCACCCAGCTCTGGCTGGTGGCTCGCCTTGTGGAGAGCCTTTCCCTTCTGATCGGCCCTCTCTTTCTGACAACAGGAAAACTGTCGGCAAGGACTGTATTTCTCGCCTACTTCCTCGGGGTCGCGGCCTTGCTTTGGTCCGTGTTCGCTGGTTCCTTTCCTGCTGCCTACCAGGAAGGGGTGAGCCTGACCGAGTTCAAGATCGCCTCCGAATACGCGTTCTGCGTGCTGCTTCTGGGGGCGGCCGTTGTCACCTATCGCCAGCGCTCTCATTTCCAGCGCGACGTGCTGCTTCTTCTGTTCCTCAGTATCGGCACTGTCATCCTTAGCGAACTGTCGTTCACTCTGTATACCGATCCCTATGGTACTGCAAACTTGGTCGGCCATCTGCTGAAGATCATCTCGTTCTACCTGCTCTACGTAGCTATCATCCAGACCGGCTTGGTCAGCCCCTATAGCTTGCTCTTGCGCGACCTGAAGCAAAGCAATGACCAGCTTCTATCCGAGAGAGCGAGACTCAACGCTGCGCTGGAGCAAATGCGAGCTGCGGAGGCGGAACGCGAACGGCTCTTGGCCGAGGTCCGGCGGCAGGCGGAGGAACAGGAGGACATCCTGCGCACCGTCTCTCACGACTTGCGGACGCCGCTGACGGTCATACGGGGGCGTGCCCAGTTGCTTGAGCGTGACCTCGCAAAAACCGGGGAGAATGGCCGTGTGCGCCAGAGCCTCGATTCTATTCTCTCTGCTACACGCCAGATGAACTCGATGATCCAGGACCTGGTGGACTCTGCCCGATTGGGCTCTGGCCGCCTTCAGCTCAATCCCATTCCGCTCGACCCGCTCCGTTTCATACTGGAAATGAAGGACCGCCTGCCTAGCGTTATGCAAGCTGAGCGCATCGCGGTGGAGGTGCCCGATCTTCCCATTCCCGCTGTACGGGCTGACCCGGCCCGTTTGGAGCGCATTCTGACCAACCTGCTCACCAATGCCCTCAAGTACTCGGAAGGCGAGGTCAAGGTAACCCTTGGCCTGGAGGAAGGGCAGGTGCGTATGTCGATCTCCGACCGCGGCCGCGGTATCGCCCCCGAAGAGCTACCTCACCTGTTCGAACGCTTCTACCGCACTCAGGTCGGGCGTGAGCACCGGGAGAGCCTTGGCCTAGGGCTCTATATCACCAAGGGGTTGGTAGAGGCGCACGGTGGGCGCATCTGGGTCGAGAGCCAGCCCGGCCAGGGCAGTACCTTCAGCTTCACTTTGCCTGTTGCCTCGGAGTGACGCCCGCAGCTCGCCGAGCTTGGTCTCGACGGGTTCTCCTTGCTCTTGCCCTTACCCAGCCTCACCCTGCCCATAGTCCTACGCGGTCGCTCTCTGGATGCTTCCTCGGTCGGCTGTTACCTGGCCATAGCTATTTGCCTTGCATAGGTGCTGGGTGCTACACTTAGTCGGTTCGGTTGCGATCTGACCGATCGGACTGACCGCCACGACTCGATTGACGTCCTTTCGCGGCAACACGCTTCTTGATCGCGGCAACACGCTTCTTGACGACGAGTTCTTCCCGGCGGTTCTTTCCGACAGTACTGAGGTGATTGAGTTGGAACGGGTCTATATCGAAGACATTGGGCAGCACGTAGGCGAAGAAGTTGCCATCTACGGATGGCTCTACAACAAGCGATCCAGCGGCAAGATCCAGTTCCTCCTCATTCGCGACGGCACCGGCGTCATCCAAGCTGTAGCCTCCAAGAACGATATCGGCGAGGAAGCCTTCGCGGCTGCCGATCACTTGGGGCAGGAGTCTTCCCTGATCATCACTGGCAAGGTCCGCGCCGACCAGCGCGCCCCCGGCGGATACGAGTTGACGATCACCGGCCTCCAGATTCTGCAGAACGCTGTGGACTACCCCATCACCCCCAAAGAGCACGGGGTGGATTTTCTGCTCAGCCATCGGCACCTCTGGTTGCGCTCCTCGCGGCAGCACGCCATACTGCGGGTGCGCGCCGAAGTCATCCGCGCCTGCCGCAACTATCTAGACGAGCACGGCTTCATCCTCGTGGATTCGCCCATCCTCACCCCCGCCTCAGTGGAGGGGACGACCACTCTCTTCGAGACCGACTACTTCGGTGAGAAAGCCTACCTTAGCCAGAGCGGGCAGCTGTACCAGGAGGCCGCCGCTATGGCCTTCGGCCGCGTCTACTGCTTCGGCCCCACCTTCCGCGCTGAGAAATCGAAGACTCGCCGCCACCTCATGGAGTTCTGGATGATCGAGCCCGAGGTGGCCTATGCCGACCAGGACGACAACATGCGTCTGCAAGAGGAGTTCGTCTCCTATATTGTGCAGACAGTGCTCTCCCGCCGTGCCGCTGAACTGAAAGTGCTGGAACGTGACACTTCCAAGCTGGCCAAGGTCGTGCCTCCTTTCCCGCGCATCAGCTACGACGAAGCCGTCGAGTACCTTCGCTCGCGAGGCTCAGAAATACAGTGGGGAGGAGACTTCGGCGGCACCGATGAGACCGTCCTGGCCGAGCACTTCGAAAAGCCGGTCTTCGTCTACGGCTTTCCCTCGGCCATCAAAGCCTTCTACATGCAGCCTGACCCCGATCGGCCAGAAATCGCCCGCTGTGCCGATCTGCTTGCCCCTGAAGGCTACGGCGAGATCATTGGCGGCGGCCAGCGCATTCACGATCTCTCCCTTCTGGAGCGGCGGCTGGAGGAACACAACTTGCCACGTGAGGCTTATGA
>Ga0123519_10004526_pt1 | contig 22482 bp, 27 predicted proteins | sample YelNatPaOPRAMG02_FD_87396 | JGI IMG/M metagenome (GOLD analysis project Ga0123519, IMG submission 87396) | Hot spring microbial communities from Yellowstone National Park - Yellowstone National Park OP-RAMG-02 (version 2) | ecosystem: Environmental > Aquatic > Thermal springs > Hot (42-90C) ...
AGTCTATTCTTCCTCAGAAGCCTCTCTCCTTCTTTCCTCTTGTAACTCCCTTATTATCTGATAAATCTCCTCTCTGCGAGCTTTGTCAATCCCGAAGAGCTCTTCCAAGGGGACGACTGGAATGAGGAGTATTCCCTCATCAGTTTCAATGAACTCTACAACTGAACCTTTCTTTAATCCATATTTTTTCCTAATTTCCGCTGGAATAGTCACCGTACCTTTTTCAGTCACAGTATAGCCCATGCTATTCACCATTTTTTAGATAAAGTATCCTATTTAAACTTAATGTAATACTTTTCTTCTTGAAGTATACCGCTAGAAAAGGCAAAGTTTACGTGAAAGAAACGCATTACCTTTTGTTAATCAGAGGAGTTTGAATGTCTGAAAAAGAAACAATAGAAAAGGTGAAGGACAGACAGGGGCTTTTGGCGAAGATTCAGAACATGTTTGGCTTAGGCTACGCCACAAGGGAGGACCTAAGGGAAATCGACAAGAAACTTCGCGACTTTTATTATGCAGACTTTAAAAGCCTACGCCACAAGTGGGAAGAAATCTACTTGGCAGCTTTGAACGCTGGAAAAGCCACAGACGACTTTAAGAAGGTCATCCAAATAATCGACCGTGTGGGCGAAAAGGTTCACCGTGCTGATTATGGCTATGCTGGCCTAATGGACCGTAAGGGAAGCATCCGCGAAACTGAATTGGCCAAAGTCTTAAACTACGATAGGGCTTTGAACGATGAGATTCAAAGCATTGTTAAGGCTGTTGACGACTTCTACAATGAGACTCAAGCGGGAAATTGGGTGGACGCTGCCGCCAAGGCTAGGAACATTAAATCCTTAATACTTGGTTTTGAGTCTAAATGGGATGAGCGTGAAAAACAGTTTAGGCTTATGGAGGTTTAAGCCAAATGCCAATAATTGAAAGGGTTGCATGGGACAACGCTGGGCCAGAGGACATAGCCTACCGTTTTCCAAAACTTACCTTGAAACATGGGAGCCAAGTCATTGTCAAGGAAAACCAGTGGGCAGTCTTCTTCCGGGATGGAAAAGCCTACGACGTTTTTGGACCTGGAAGGCACACCATAACCAGCAGCAACATTCCTCTCTTAACCGGCGCCTTGAAGGCTCTGGGCATTATAGGCGACATATTCGACTGCGAAGTGGTTTTCGTAAGCAACAGCCAGTTCCGAGCAAACTTTGGCGGGAAAGCCTATTCCGCGCCAAGTGGAGACATAAAGTATCAGGCGGAAATAGGGTTTTATGGTTACATGCTTTACAAGGTTGAAGACCCCAAGCTTTTCGTTGTGGAGTTTTTCGGAAACCGTGGTGCAAGCACTTCACGGGACGTGGAAAACTATATTAGGGGATTCATAAACGAGCGGATAATAAGCGAGTTTGGAAACTACGACATATTCACCGTTGTGAAGAACGCGGACGCTACAACGGACAAGGTGTCCCTGAAAATCAGCGACGAGGCAGCCAGAGTTGGCTTGAAGGTGATAGACTGCGTTTTCGAAGGCATCAACATCCCAGAAGAGGCTAGACGTTTCGCTTCTGGAATAGGCGCCCAAGCAATGATGATGCAATACATGAAAGAAACAGCGGGCGAACTGAAAGGCGGCGAGGGCGGAGGCGCGGCGGCTGCTGGAGTAGGCGCGGGTGTGGGTTTAACAATGCCTTTCTTGATGGCTCAGCAGATGCAGCAAGCCCAAGCAGCTCAAGCCCAACAACTGATTGTGTGTCCAAACTGTGGAGCCAAAAACCCCGTTGGAATGAAATTCTGCGGCCAGTGCGGCTCAAGCTTGGCTCCGCCAGTGAAGGTTAAGTGTCCAAAATGTGGAGCTGAAAACCCCGCTGGAATGAAGTTCTGCGGCAACTGCGGTTCACCGCTAACCCAAACCAGCACAGAGGTCACATGTCCCAACTGTGGAACAAAGAATCCGCCTGGAACAAAATTCTGCGGAAACTGCGGAACAAAACTGGGCTAAACCGCCTACTTCCCCTTTTTCCTTTCCTTAATGTTTTTTCTTAGTCGAGAGCCGCATTTCCAACAAAAGTTGAGGTTTTGGGGCATAGGGAAACCGCATTTCGGACAATTAAGCGGAGGCGGTGGGCATAAGGCTTCACCGCACCACCCGCAGAACTTATTTTCAATAGGGTTTTTATTGCCACATTTTAGACAGACAACAACTTGCTTCACAAGTTTTTCAGAAGGCCTAAACGCTTGAAACATATACTGTGCCATGGTTAAGCCTAAAGCCAACCCTAAACCAGCCGAGAAGGCTTCGCCCACAATAGATTTAGCCAACCCGCCGCGCCACATGTAAGTTTTCGATTTTTTAAAGAAAAACTTTGCCTTTTTCTCTTGTAGCGTTTGGCCTTATGCGGTAAAGTTTAAGGCTTGTTACGGCCAATGTTTTGAAAGGGTTATTATGGGCGGCAGCCTTAAGGGTTTATGGCTAATCGTTTTAAGCGGTTATCCAGGCGCTGGCAAAACCCTGCTCGCCAAGAGACTTGTTACTGATTATCTTCATCTGGCTAGGATAGGCGTTGACGAATTGAGGGAAATGTTTTTTCATGAGGTTTATCCATGCCGAGACGAATTTCTTGTCTATTCTATGATTGCTGAGATGCGGGATGCGCTGCTTAAAAAGGGCTACAGCGTTGTTATTGACTCAACAGCCCCAGATAATGTTACCCGCGAGTTTCTCTTAACATCGAAGGTTACACGCGTCAACAGCCTACTTGTGGTTTTTAATGTTGAAAAAGAAGTTTTGGTTGAAAGGAGCGTTGAACGTTTTGGCACCACCCGCCCCATAGAGGCATATGACAAACGATGGGAAAACCCAAAGGGCGGAATAGCCATATTCAAGTTTAAAAGCAACAACCCACAAGAATTTGAAGCCTATTACGCCAGCCTAAAGGAGCTTTTGGAAAGCGAAACCCATCCCTTTAAACCAGAATTCCAGCAGAGAATCCTAACACTTAAGGAAATAAGAGAAGCTCTCAAAATCTTTCTCGCGAAACGCCCTAAGACAAGACAGTCCTAGCCTGCAAAATCTACTATTTGAGGTCAACTATCCCTAAAATTCTCATCTAACTACACGCTAAACGCTAAATTTTCTTAATACCTAATAGAAAAGTTTTATTCAAAGCCCACTGGGTTTGGATATTATAATTTTATAGCCATTTACTCATTTTTATGAAGTCGACGCCCCACCACTCTTTATGGAGGTATGCTTCGGGCACGAATCCAAGTTTTAGGTAGAGTTTTAATGCTGGTATTAAAACTGGAAGCGTGTTTAGGGTTATTTTGTGGCACTTTTGTTTTTTGCAGTATTCCACAACATGCCTAAGGATGGCTTCGCCAACGCCTCTGCCTTGGCATGAAGGTTTGACGCATATCCATCCAAGTAGGGCGAGGCCGCCCTCCTTTTCATATCCTCGCAATATTCTACCCGTGGCGACACCTATGATTTCGCCGTTTTCCTCAGCCACAAATAGTAGTTCATTTTCCTCTTGCAACCTCTTCATGTAGTTTTCTTGGGTATGAAACGACTTATCGAACTCCAACGCTTTTCGTGGATAATAATCCTTTGCAAATCGGCTCCAATAATCTTCCATAGCCTCAATTGAGACTTTAGACGCTGCGGCTGCATCCTCAACCCTCATTTGACGAACTATAACCATAACAACCACCAAACGAGCAATGCAGCCTTGGAAGTTTATAACAATTTTGAGATGCTCAACCTCGTTAGGTTTGGGCTAAGTTTTTATGCTAAAATTAGCCCATTTATTTGCGTGTAGGAGGCTAAACTTTTGGAAGCCTATATCCTTATTAATGCTGAGCCTGGAATGATTTGGGATGTTGCTGAGGCTGCCCTCAAAATTGATGGAGTCAAGATGGCACATGCAGTTACCGGACAGTTTGACGCCGTTGTTTATGTTGAATTCGCGAAGGTTGAGGAGCTTGGCAAAATCATCGAGAAGATTCAGCATATCAAGGGTGTACGCCGCACACAAACTTTGATTGCTGTTCCTCCTCCCATCAGAAAATAGCCCCTTTACCAAACAATCAAATAAATCCAATCCAGCTGCCAACAACTTCGCCGAAGTATGCGAGAAACGTGAAAACCATAAACCTAGGCGCAAAGCTAAGGACTAAGAATTTTCGGATGTTTGCCTTTAAAAGCCCACATATTAACGCTAGGAACTCCACTGGCAGAATTGGGATAGCTCCGAAAAAGACGTAAAGAATCCTGCCCCACCTATTCCATAAAAGCGTGGTCGCTTCAAGTTCTTCCGCTTTCATCTTCTTTAGGATGTATGGTCTTCCAAGGCGGTAAGCAAGAAAGTAGTTGGCCGTCATCCCTATTGTGAATCCCACAGCGGCTGTTATGGCAAGCAAGATTGGATTAAGTCCAAAGGATGCTGCGGCTACCACGAGGGCTGGGCTTCCAAGAGGCACTATTGTTCCAGCGATTATTGTTGCGAAGAAAATTCCCACTAAACCATAATCCCTCACAAGGTTTTTTGCATCCAAAAAAGCTTGCATGTTGCCAACATCTAAAACTTTAAAGGCTAAGATTGCCGTTAATCCTATGGCAAGTAGGATTAACCCATAAACTAGGGATGATTTAACCCATGGGATTTTTAATACGTTTACTTCTTCTCGGCTGGTTTTGCATTCTCCTTTCAATAGTCTATTCCCTTTCTGGCTTGGCATCCCTTTCTATATGGATGTTTAATCTCTTTCATTTCAGTAACTAAGTCGGCGACCTCTATGATTTCGTTTGGCGCGTAGCGTCCAGTTAATACGAGTTCAACGTGTTTCGGCTTGTCTTTAATGAGTTTTAAAACTTTTTCGAGGCTTATGAGTTTGAGGTTTAAAGCCACGTTTATTTCGTCTAATATCACCATGTCGTATTCGCCGCTTTCCACTACCTTCTTTGCAAGGTTAAAAGCTTCTTCAGCAAGTGCCACATCCTTTTCGTCTGGCGGTTGTTGCGTTACAAACCTGCCTCTTCCAAAAGCTTTCAAAGTGAGGTTTGGCAACTTGTCAACTATGTATAGTTCGCCATAGTCGAAGCCTCCTTTGACGAATTGGACTATGTAGACTTTTAGGCCCCTTCCTATGGCCCTTAAAGCCAGCCCAAAGGCGGCTGAGGTTTTGCCTTTTCCGTCTCCGGTGTATACTTGCACAAGTCCCTTTTCAAGTTTTGGCATATTTTACTCCAACTCTTGGTTTAGGAGTTTTTCAGCCGCTGTTGCTGGGTCTATTTCTCTATTAACGATTTGCTGAAGAACTTTTTCAAACCTTCTTTCCCTTTTCAGCTTCTCTATTATTGAGCTTGTAACTTTGTCCCTTATGGCCTCTATTAACTCAGCCTCAGCCTTTTCCCAGCTTTTTTTGTGCAACAACTCCTTTTGTAAAAACTGCCTGTGCTCTTCTATTTTCTCTAACAGTTGTGGAACGCCTTCACCGGTGAGAGCAACAGTCTTCACAATCGGCGGGTTCCAAGCTTTCTCCCTCTCGTCTAGTTGAAGCATTGCTTGTATGTCCATAACGGCCTTGTCTGAGTTTTCCCTATCCGCCTTGTTAACAACAAATATGTCAGCTATCTCCATCAACCCAGCCTTAATGGCTTGTATCTCATCGCCCAGTCCAGGCGCGTGCATAACAATAATTGTTTGGGCGACTTTGACTATTTCTACTTCTGACTGGCCAGCGCCGACGGTTTCAACTATTATTACATCTTTTCCAGCAGCGTCAAGGATTTTCACAGCGTCTTTTGTAGCTTTGGCTATGCCTCCTGGGTTGTTGCGGGTTGCCATACTTCGAATGAAAACGCCTTCATCGGTGCTTAACTCTTGCATTCGAATTCTGTCTCCTAAGAAGGCTCCGCCAGTGAAGGGACTTGTTGGGTCTACAGCTACTACGCCTACAGTTTTGCCCCTTCGCCTATATTCCTTAATCATTTTCTCGATAAGGGTGCTTTTTCCAGCGCCACCTGGTCCAGTTAAGCCTATTACATGGGCTTTCCCAGTGTGGGGGTAGATTAAGGCTATAAGCCTTTGCGCCTCTTCTTGATTGTTTTCCACTATGGTTATAGCTTTGGCTATGCTTCTTTTTTCTCCGGCGAGCACGCCTTTTACTAGCTCTTCAACCCTTGACAAAGTTTTTACTCTTCTCTAAGCCCTTTTCGGCGCGTTTTCAAACACATATTTTATGATTTTCTCTGTGGGGGTTCCTGGTCCAAAAACCTCTTTTATCCCAATTTTCTTAAGCTCTGGAATGTCTTCCTCTGGGATTATGCCCCCTGCGAACACTAGGACGTCTGTTAGGCCCTTCTCTTTGAGCAGCTCCATTATCCTTGGGAAAAGGGCCATGTGGGCGCCTGAAAGGATACTTAAGCCTATCACGTCCACGTCCTCTTGTAAGGCGGTTTCAACAATTTGTTCTGGGGTTTGCCTCAACCCCGTGTAGATCACCTCCATCCCCGCGTCTCTTAACGCTCTAGCCACAACTTTTGCTCCTCTATCGTGGCTGTCCAGTCCAGGTTTAGCTATTAAAACCCTAATTTTTCTTCCACTCTGCATTTGCATCTTCCCCCCATTAAATTATGATTAGCTCTTTATATTCTCCGTAAACCTTTCGCAGAATATCCATAATTTCGCCTAAAGTGGCGTAGGCTTTAACAGCTTCAATTATTGTTGGCATGAGATTTTCATCCCTTTCAGCTGCGTAATGGAGTTTTTCCAACACTTCTTTCACTTTTCTGTTGTCGCGTTCCCTCTTTAACTTTTGCAGTCTCTCTACCTGCTTCTTTTCCACGCTTGGGTCTACCCTTAGAAGTTTTACCGGGCATTCTTCGCCTTCGATAGCGTATTCGTTTACGCCGACCAATATGCGCTTTTTCTCCTCTATCTCCTTCTGGTATCTATAGGCGCTTTCAGCTATTTCTTTCTGGAAGAAGCCCTTCTCTATGGCTGGAATCACTCCTCCCATGTCGTCTATTTTTTGAATGTATTCCATGGCTTTCTCCTCCATCTCGTTTGTTAAAGCCTCCACGTAATAGGAGCCTGCCAATGGGTCGACGGTGTTTGCCACCCCGCTTTCGTAGGCTATTATCTGCTGGGTTCTAAGCGCCACCCGCACAGACTCTTCTGTTGGAAGACATAAGGCCTCGTCAAAGGAGTTTGTGTGTAGCGATTGGGTTCCGCCGAGCACAGCGGCCAAAGCCTGAATTGTTGTTCGGACAATGTTGTTTAGTGGCTGCTGGGCCGTTAATGTGCATCCGGATGTTTGAACGTGCATTCGCATCCACATAGACCTCGGATTTTTGGCGTGAAAACGCTCCTTCATTATCCTAGCCCATAGGCGTCTAGCTGCGCGGAATTTGGCTATTTCCTCGAAGAAGTCGTTGTGGGATGCAAAGAAAAATGACAAGCGTGGAGCAAACTCGTCCACCTTTAAGCCCCGTTTCAGGGTTTCCTCCACATAAGCTATTCCATCATATAAGGTGAAAGCCAACTCTTGAACTGCCGTGGCTCCCGCCTCTCGAATGTGGTAGCCGCTAATGCTTATAGGGTTCCATTTTGGCAAATGCCTAGCACAATATTCTATGACGTCCACTGAAAGCTTGAGAGAGGGCTTAGGCGGGAAAATGCAGAGTTTCTGGGCGAAAAACTCCTTCAAATTGTCGTTCTGTGTCGTGCCGCCAAGCTTTTCTCTTGGAACACCTTGCTTATCGCCTACAGCAATATACATGGCAAGCAGAACCGATGCCGGACCGTTTATCGTCATGGACGTTGTAACCTTGTCTAATGGTATGCCGTTGAAAAGGACCTCCATGTCCTGCAAGGATGAAATGGCTACGCCGCATACGCCAACCTCGCCCCTTGCCATGGGGTGGTCGGAATCATAGCCCATTATCGTTGGGTAGTCAAAGGCCGTGCTTAACCCAGTTTCGCCCTCGCTCAGTAAATACTTGAACCGTTTGTTAGTGTCTTCCGCGGTGCCATAACCGGCGAACATGCGCATGGTCCACAGGCGGCCGCGGTACATGGTTGCATGCAAACCCCGCGTGAATGGGTATTCTCCTGGAAAACCCAAATCCCTCATGTAATCCAGGTTTTTGACGTCTTCTGGAGTGTATAAGCCCTTGATTGTGAAGCCGGAGTGGTTTCGAAACTCTTTTTGGCGTTCTGGGCACTGTTTAATCCAGTTTGGAAGCGTTGACTTTTCCCAGCGTTCTCTTTCCTTGGCTATCTCCTCAATTTTCTGCTTATCAAACATGCCGTGTTAACCCCAAAGGCTGGTTTTGACTTAAATATTTATGTCAAGCCTAAAAAGTTATTTCTCAATAACTCACAGAAACAATCCTTTAAAGGTGAAGTTTAAATGGCTATTAAGAGCTTGGGTTTTTCAACAAAGGCTGTCCGTGGCGGAGAAAAACTCGACAGCGTTGGAGCCGTTGCAACGCCGATTTACGAAACTTCTGTTTTCGCCTTCACGAGCACAAAAGGGTTAATTGATGTTATAAGCGAAAGGGCTGAAGGTTACCTATACACAAGATATGACAACCCTACCGTGCGGGCTGTTGAAAAGAAAATGGCGATTTTAGAAGGGTCGGAAGATGCCGCAGCCTTTTCTTCTGGAATGGCGGCGATTACAACAACCGTTTTAACCATGGTTTCTAAAGGCGACCATGTTGTGGCTTCAATGGACCTTTATGGTGGAACCTTAACCTTCTTCCAAGAAGTTTTGCCAAAATTCGGCGTAAAGGTAAGCCTTGTCGATGCCACCAGCCTAAAAGAGGTGAAGGAAGCCATACAAAAGAACACACGGTTAATCTATGCGGAGACGCCGACAAATCCAACCTTAAAGATTGTAGATTTACATGGATTAGCCTCCATAGCTAAGAAGCACGGATTAACGACGGTTGTTGACAGCACGTTAGCCACACCCGACAATTTACAGCCCATAAAGTTCGGCATTGATATAGTTGTCCACAGCGCTACCTAATACTTGGGCGGCCACAACGATGTAACCGCTGGGGTAGTCTGCGGTTCAAAAGAGTTCATCCAGAAACTTAAGCGAACCCGCAAAATTTTCGGTGGAACCCTTGACCCAATCGCCGCTTGGCTTCTACTGCGAGGCCTAAAAACGCTTCCTTTAAGAATGGAGAGGCACAATCAAAACGGCATGCAAGTAGCCAAATTCTTGGAGAAACATCCAAAAGTTGCCAAAGTTTATTATCCGGGACTGCCAAGTCACCCGCAATACTCGCTTGCCAAAAGGCAAATGCGAGGCTTCGGCGGGGTTGTAAGCTTCGAGATTAAGGGCGATTTTGAAAAAACGGTGCAGTTTGTTGAAAACCTTAAATTTTGCCTTTTAGCTGCCAGCCTGGGCGGAACAGAAACCCTTGTAACACAGCCATCCACATCATCCCACTACTTCATTAGTCAGGAACAACGCCAAAAACTGGGCATAACAGACCAGCTCGTACGATTGGCCCTAGGAATAGAAGACGCAGAAGACATAATCGCAGATCTAAAACAAGCCCTCGACAAAATTTAGATTCTGATTCGAAAATTATTTATGTTGGTGTTTTGAATTTTGTTGTTAGGTCTCAACATTCTATCGTTAGATACTTGCTCATCTATCGATGGAATTATGAGACTTGAAATGGTTTAGGATGCCAATACAATGTCTAAGCGAAAGAACAGCTTATGGAAAAACTTGGCAGCCGAAGCTTTTCTGTTTTTATTCTTGTCAATTATTACGGTTGTCTTAATCGAGATTCATCCAATTCAAGCTTCCAGCACCATCTATATTCGAGCTGATGGGTCTATTGATCCGCCGACAGCCAATATTACTCGAGACGAGTTTAATGTTACCTATACTTTTTCCGGCAATAATTACGAAACTGTCGTTATACAGCGGGACAATATTATCCTTGACGGTGCAGGTTTTACGCTCCAAGTGACGAGCGGGGATGGAATATTTTTGGATCATCTAAGCAACGTGACTATAAAGAATTTGAACATAGATGCTGGGGTATCCTCTTATGGCATACACCTATACTATTCATCAAACATTACCATATTCGACTGCAACATCTACCTTTCAGGCACAGGTATAAGCGTTGACCACTCTTCATATAACGAGATATATAGGAATAGAATAGAGCGAAACCGAGGCGGCGGCATATATGTAACAGGTTTGAATTATGCTCATAATAATTTGATATATAATAACACGATAGCGTCCAACGACGGTGACGGAATCAGTTTAGGCGATTCACGCAACAGCGTATACTGGAACAACATAACAGACAATGCAGAAGGAATTTCAGTTGCTGGTGATTTTCACAAAGTTTATGAAAACAGCGTGACATGGAATAAGCGGGCAAATGGAATAGGCATTTCAATAGCCTCGCCAGGTGGAGGCTGCAACGTGTCTTATAACTACATCGCCGAAAACACAATCGGCTTTTTCCTTCAACCTGGAATCTATGTTGATGTGGAACCTCACACTTTGAGAGGCAACACCATGGTAAATAACAGTCTTCTAAATTTCGGAATTTTGAACTATGACTGGGCGGGGATAGTGTGGCAAAATTATACAATAATGTAGACCTTTCAAACACCGTCAATGGAAAACCAATCTATTATTGGATCAATAGAGAAAATGATAAAGTTCCTTCCAATGCGGGGTTTGTGGCTCTCATAAACTGCAGAAACATAACCGTGGAGAATCTAAATTTAGAAAGAAACCTTGAAGGAGTGATACTAGCATTCTCAAATAACTGCACTATTTCAGGAAACAACATTACCGATAATGGAGAACAGCTAATATGGGGAGGTGGCGGCATTGTCCTCTACCGCTCCTCAATAAACCTCATATATAAGAACAATGTGGCGACAAACCACTGGACTGGAGACGGAATCAGGCTTGAAGCATATTCTTCACATAACACAATTTCTGAAAACAGCATCACAAAGACGCATGCGGGCGTTTATGTGCGAGGTAGTAGCCATTTTAACACAATTTCCGGTTAATTTTCTTAAAAACAACGATAAACGTGGAATCAGCTTGGAATATTCATCAAACAATACAGTGTATAGGAATGAAATACTGGGTCCTGGAGAATACGGCGTATACCTTGGCGCACAATACAACAATGTCTCAGAAAACAGCATAATTGCTTATCAATACGGGGTTTATGTGGGGGGTCAACGCAACACTATAGTTGGGAACAACATTATGGAAAATTGGGGAAGAGGAATTTATGTAGGTAATTCATTCAACATGTTTGTTGAAAATAACATCATGAACAACAATGAAGGAGTTTATATTTACAGCTATGGTCAGAATAACTTGTTTTTCCACAACAACTTCGGTGACAACACTAAACATGTAAACTACTACTGGTCTGGCATCGGCAACTCTTGGAATAGCAGCTTTCCCGTTGGCGGAAACTATTGGAGCGGATACGAGGATAAATACCCTACCACAATGGAACTTGATAATTCTGGTTTATGGGACACGCCTTATGTTATTAACGAAAACAATGTTGACTATTACCCGCTTATGTCACCAACAAAACCCATAACAAGAAAGTTCACAGCCTACAACAACATCAAAGTCGAAATTTGCAGCAACTCTTCCATATCCGAGTTCCAATTTAACACGGCGACCAAAACACTAAGTTTCAACGTAACTGGCTCATCAGGAAAAGGAGGCTTCTGCAACATAACAATTCCAGCGAACCTAATGTGGGGTGACTTCTCCCTCTTCATAAATGGAGAACAACTAGAGGAAGGCGTTAACTATACGAAAACGTACAATGGCACACACCACATGTTCTACGTAACATACACCCACAGCGAGCATATGATAGAAGTCGTTAGTACTGAGGTTGTTCCAGAATTCTCCCACGCTGTAATTCCACTTTTACTAATGTCCATTACAATACTCGCGGCTGCATTAACAAAGAAGAGAATCTTCGGCAGACAAAATTTTTAATCCCATTTTCTGTCTTTGCAGTCATTCTAATAATACACAATGATAAAAATAGGGAGGTCTACAGTCTATTCTGCAGGTTTGAAGTAGGCTATGTCGTTTATGGAGGCTTTTCTCTCGCTTGGCGGTTTAAAGACAGCTTCCACTTTCATTCCAATGCAAACCTTGTCTGTTTCGCCTATTTTATGGATTAATCCTCCGTGAGCGCCTTCAAACTTTATTAACGCATATATCTGGGGTTTCTCAAGTTTTTTGCCATCCACGTCTATTGTGGCTATTGTGTATGTGTAAATGTAGCCGCACTTGCCAACATCCACCCACTCTTCAAGTTTTGCAAAGCATTTTTCGCAGTAAAGCCTTGGTGGAACAAAGATTACGCCGCAGACTGGGCATTTAGCCCCCATTATTCTGCCGTTCTCTTTTATCTCCTTGAAGAAGCGTTCTCCTGCAATGCCAAGCGTGTAGCGGTAGTCAGCCTCCATATGGCCTATCCAGTGGCGGGCGTTAAACGGATTAGTTATTTTTTCTAGACTCATGGCGTTTTCACTCCTTTAAGGGTTTAAAGTATTTTATGTCTGTGATGGCACCGACACGCTCCTCTGGAGTTTTCCAGACGGCTTTTACGCGCATGCCGATTTTAATCTCTCTCCAGTCGCCATACTCCTCTATGCGGTGAGCTATGCCCATGCCTTCGGAGGCGCCGTCCAAGTTTATAATAGCCACAACTATAGGCTCCTTCAGCCTCGAAGCGTCAGCAGCTAAGAACGAAACAGAAAACGTGTTGATTACGCCGGTATCCTTCACGTAAGTCCAGCCGTCCGTCGGCTTAAAGCATTTTTCGCAGTAAATCCGTGGCGGAACAATTATGCGCTTACACTTGCTGCATGTAGTGGCGATAATCCGCCCGTTTTTCAACTCTTCTAAGAATCGGCTTATGGCTATGCCAGCACTCCACGCGTACTTAGCCTTTGGACGAAAGCTTTCAAAGAGCACTTTTCCCTCACGAAAGTCTTTTGTCTCAATCTCCTCGCCTGGAAAATGCTTAATCTTAACACTCATTTCACAACCCTCCCTTTCAGCGTCTAAGCACTATCACGGAGCCGTATTGCATTAGGTCGCCCCAAGCTTGTGCAACGCCAGTTCTCGGGTCTCCTGGCACCTGCCGTTTTCCAGCCTCGCCTCGCAATTGCCAAAAGATTTCGCAGACTTTCATCATGCCAGCCGCCGCTATCGGGTTTCCGCATCCAAGCAAGCCGCCAGACGGGCATGTGGGCAAATCTCCATCCCTTTGGGTTACGCCTTCCCTTGTCAGTTTTGGCGCTTCTCCCTTCTTGCATAGGAGTAAGCCTTCCATGTGGTGCAGCTCCTTATAGTCAAACGGGTCGTAGGGCTCTGCCACGTCAATTTCTTTGGGCGGGTTTTTGATTCCAGCCATTTTGTAAGCCATGCGGGCTGCATACTCCACATAGTCTGGATAGTAGAGGTCGCGGTTAGTCCAATGTGTGGAATCAATGCACCAGCCTACACCATCAATCCAAACAGGGTTGTCTGTAACCTCTCTAGCAACATCCTCAGACACTAGCACGGCTGCGGCCGCACCGTCGCTTGTTGGGCTCACGTCTAAGCGTTGAACCGGCCAAGCCATTATTTCAGAGTTCAAAACGTCTTCAACCGTTATGTTGGCTGCCAACTGTGCAATGGGGTTGTCGAGGGCGTTCCGCTTGTTCTTAACTGAGACCAGGGCTATGTCCTCCTTCTTAACATTGTGTTTATGCATGTAACGGTTCATCTCCAAAGCGAAAATCCATATTAGGTTCATGCCAATAGGCCGCTCAAGAATAGGGTCAAATATCGTCGTGAAGGCATACTGCGGATGCGGGTAACACGAAGACATTTTCTCCTCACAAACAACAAGGCATGTGTCAAACTGTCCAGAGGCTATATGCCACCAGCCAGCCAGCGGTGCGAAGACACCAGTCCCGCCGCCCACGAAAACCCTTGTGTACGGTTTGTGGTAGGCTCCTGCGCCATCTGCCAAATACTCGCCTTTCATGTGAACTCCATCAAAGGCGTCTGGAGCTGAACCCATGACAACGCTTTGGATGTCGCAGAGCTCCATTCCAGCCTGTTCCAACGCCATTTTAGCAGCATGATAAGCCAACTCTTTACCAGTCTCCTTTAGGTTTCTTCTGAATAGGGTTACACCCGCGCCAACTATGGCTACTCTTTTCTTTCCAAACATGTTGCCTACACCTCCCTACTTTGTGTTGCTTAGTACGGCTACGACGCCCGTTGCTGTTGGAATTCCCCGCCATGTGTGAGCTAATCCCACCTCTACGTCTTCAATCTGCCTTGCACCAGCCTCGCCTCTCAGTTGCAGAACAACTTCCAGCACTTTTTGCAGTCCAGAAGCCTCAAGGCCATAACCCACTCCAAGAAGTCCACCGGATGGATTTACCGGAAACTCGCCGTTTAAGGCCGTTAAGCCCTCTTCAGTTAGTTTTCCAGCCTCGCCGTAATCGCAAAGCTTCAAGGCTTCCATGTGCTGCAGCTCTTTATAGGCGAAAAGGTCGTGGATTTCAGCGAAGTCTACTTCTCTCCATGGGTTGGTGATTTTTGCTGTTTTATAGGCCATTTCGGCGGCTAAACGCGTGTAAACAGCCCTTGTCCAGTCCCTGGTTTCTAGGCTTGGGGTTTCAGTACACCATCCCACGCCTTTAACCCAAACGGGCTTTTCCGTAAGCTTCTCAGCAACCTTTTCGGAGGCCAAAACCATTACTATGCAGCCGTCGGCTGGTGTGCTTATTTCCAATTTTTTCAGCGGGTGGAAAAGCCTTTCAGAGCATAGTACTTGGTCTACAGTTACGTCTGCACCATAAGCCGCGTGGGGGTTCAGTATCGCATTCTTCTTGTTTTTAACCACCACTTGAGCACACTGTTCCTCCGTTGTGCAAGTGTCATGTAAATAGCGGTTCATCTCCAAACCAGCTATATAGTATGGGTGGCCGCCCAAAGGCCTATTAAAAATCGGGTCAAGCCCAAACTGCACAATATCCATGTATGTGAGAATGTCTGAAGCTTTACTATGGGCCTCTACAACCACAGTGTCGAAATGACCAGTCTTTATGAGCATGTAGGCTGTCGCCAATCCAAGCATGCCATCACCAGAGACGGTGAACAAGTGCCGCAAAGCAGCACCTAACTGGTCTGGAACAAACTCGTCGAATATGCTGAAACCCTCCAAATAGTCTTCGGCGCACGTCACGAAAACGTCCACGTCTTCCCTCGGATTTATTCCGCCAGCATCCTCATAGGCTTTAACAGCTGCCTCGTACATAAGCTCCTTGTATGAGAGTTCCGGCGTTATTGGTCTAAAGCCAACGCATTCAACACCAACAATTGCCACCTCGCTCATTGCCTTTCCCTCTTCTCCTTCTAGTTTAGAAGCCTATAGTTTAAACCAGTGTTTACATAAAACTTTCGTGAAGAAAATGTGAAAATGTTGAAGAAACTTAAATACTTGATTTACACTATGGATTTTCTCCCAAAATTTAGGAGAAGTCTAATTTGAAGGGGAAACCCCTTGCCTCAATAGTTTCTGCAGGTTTATCAAAATTCGGAAAACTTGAAGGATTATACGCTCGCGAAATCTTCGCCCAAGCAGCCAAAGAGGCCTATGAACGCTGCCCCAACCTAGACCCTAAAAAAGATATAGAAGCTCTATTCATCGGACATATGGGAGAATCCTACGAACATCAAGGCCACACAGGCGCCACCGCCGCGGACTGGGCTGGGCTTTTGCATATACCTGCAACAAGAACCGAGGCAGCTTGCAGTTCTTCTGGGGTAGCCCTTAGAACGGCTATATATGCAATTGCTTCAGGCTTATGTGACGTTGTCATGGCTGGCGGTGTCGAAAAAATGACCCATCGAAGCACTCCCGAAGTCACAGAGTTTCTGGCCATGGCTTCAGATTTTCCCTTCGAACAGTGGCACGGCATAACCTTTCCAGGCTTGTTTGCTCTTATGGCAACAGCCCACATGCACAAATATGGAACAACAGAAACGCAGCTGGCCCACATAGCCGTAAAAAACCATTACAATGGAAGCCTAAATCCAAAGGCGCATATGCAGAAGGAAATAACCCTTGAACAGGCCTTGTCTTCGCGGGTTATCGCTTGGCCATTAAAACTCTACGACTGCTCACTCATAACCGACGGGGCAAGCTGCCTAATCCTAACGAGGCCGGAAATAGCCAAAAAATACACAGACACCCCCGTCCATATCATCGGGAGCGGGCAAGCAAGCGACACGATTGGCATGTATGAAAGGGAAGACTTCACATCGCTTAGGGCAGCCAAACTAGCCGCGAAACAGGCCTACGAAATGGCTGGAGTGAAACCGGAAGACATAGACGTGGCTGAAGTCCACGACTGCTTCACCATTGCCGAAATAATAGCCTACGAAGACCTAGGTTTCTGCAAATCTGGGGAGGGTGGACGCTTAGCTGAAAACGGCGAAACAACTTTGAAGGGCAGAATCCCAGTAAACACAAGCGGAGGCCTAAAAGCCAAAGGCCACCCTGTAGGCGCCACAGGAACAGCCCAAGCTTACGAAATATACTTGCAACTAACGGAACAAGCCGACAAGCGACAAGTAAACGGGGCGGAAATAGGCTTAACCCATAATGTCGGCGGTTCAGGCGCCACAGCCACAGTGCACATTTACATGAGGGGATGAAAATGGTAGAGCTGCAACAGTCCTTCACAATAGAACAGTTTTACAAAGGCATAAGCCAGAAAAGGCTCGTGGGTGGAAAGTGCCGTAGATGTGGAAAAATTCATGTGCCTCCGCGCCCCTTGTGTAACAACTGTTTATCTACAGAATTTGAATGGGTTGAGCTTCCAAAAACCGGCAAACTCCTAACATACACGATCATCCACGTAGCGCCTTCACAGTTTCAGAGCATGGCGCCTTATGCTGTGGGCATAGTCCAGCTTGAAAACGGCGTAAAAATACCAGGGATGATTAAAGAAACGCCATTAGAAAAGATAAAAGTTGGTATGCCGCTAAAAATAGAGTTTGAAGAGTGCTTACAGACTCAACAGTGGCCCCAGTGGTCAAGATACTATTTTAAGCCAGCCTAACTTCTTTCCCTCACGCTTTAACATCTGTTGCTTTCTTAACTAATGTTGGCAAATCTGTTATTGAAGTTATAAGATAGTTTGCTCCCGCATCCGCAAGTTCCTTCGGTGTTGATACGTCCGCTAGGAGACCTATGGCTATTGCGCCAAGCGCTCTCGCACACTTCATATCAGTTATGCTATCTCCGACAACTAAAACCTCCTTTGGATTCACCCCCAGAGCCTTTAGTGTTGCCTTCAAATGCTCCGTGTCTGGCTTAACATTTTTAACGTGTTCTCTAGTGGTTACAGCATCGAAAAGTTCCTTTATTCCAAACCTTTGGAGAATGTGGTTTACCGATTTTTCACTGTTGACCGTGCATAAGCCAATCTTCAATCCCATGTCCTTTAAAGCTTTTAAAACTTCCAAAACGCCGGGTACGAGAATTGTGGTTTTGGCTGCCTCAAATTCGTATTTTTCTGCTATCTTTAAGGCTTTTTTTCGGATTCCCTCCATTTCCCCTTCTGGTTTGCCGTTGTTCTTCATGAAAATTTCCGCTTTCTTCAACATTTCAAAAATGCTCTCGTTTAAAGATAAAATGGAGGCTGGCATCCCACAACTTATTAGAAAACTTCTAACTTCTGCTCTGACGGCTCTGAAGTCTATGTTGAACTTTACAATTGTTCCATCCAAATCGAATATTACAGCCTTAATCATTGATGGGCCTTCATCCGCCTTGAATTTGTAGCCTAATGTTTCGTTAAAGATAAACTTTACCAAAACCTACTTTTCTATATGCTTTGAGGTTGGTGATTGTAAATGGACGTGTTTGAGGCTGTTCAAAAGAGGCGTTCAGTCCGCGCTTACGAGTCGACACCCATACCGAAGGAAAAACTGGAGAAAATTTTAGAGGCGGCAAGGCTTGCCCCTTCCGCCGGCAATATTCAACCATGGCACTTCATAATAGTCACAGAACTTGAAAAACGTCAGAAGCTTGCCCAAGCACCCTTCGCCAAATTCCTAAAGGAAGCGCCGGTGGTAATCGTTGGGTGCGGCGACCAGAAAGCCTCTCCCGGCTGTTTTATGGTGGATGTTGCCATAGCTATGCAAAACATGGTTTTGACAGCTACAGGCGAGGGTTTAGGCACTTGCTGGGTTGGAAGCTTCGATGAAAGCCAAGTGCGCGAAATGCTAAAGATCCCAGAGAACTACCGTGTTGTGGCACTTTTAGCCTTAGGTTATCCAAAAGAGAAGTTTGACCTACAAGGCAAGCTTCTACATTTAATAAGGCGAAGAAAACCGCTGGAAAAAATTGTCAGCTTCGAGGAGTTCGGGCGTGCAATGCCCTCTCCATGACTTGTGAAGGTTAAACTGACAAACCTGTTTTACTATAACTTAAACTGATTAGCCATGAGCCTTGAGGAATATACTAAAGAAAAACTTTGGCCCATACTTGTTGAAACGGTTCATGCCATGGTTATGTATGCCCATCACAAAGCCTACACAAGGGAAGTTATTCTGCATGAAAAGCCTGACATAACGCCGCAAGAGCTGGCCTCGAGGCTTGGCATTCCCATGGGTGAGGCTCTAGTAATTCTCTACGAATTAAAAAAGGAAACAAAGGTCTAAGGCTTTGTAACCATCCGAACTGTAGCTAAAATGAGGATTAAGCCAAGCAACACCTTAAGAAAGTCCTTTTCTACAACTCCCGCATAGGAGGCGCCTAGAAGAGCACCTAAAACCGAGCCTATCCCCATTACTAATGCAATCAACGCGGCATTTCGATCCATATGGCCCATGTTTAGATGCTTCAAAAAGCCGGAGGCCACCGTTGGTATGGAAACCATAAGGCTTGCCGTTCCGGCCTCAACAACGTCTAGGCTGAAAAGGTATATTAGGGCTGGAATTCGAAACTCTCCGCCAGCCACACCGAGGGTTCCGGAAATTATGCCTATCGCCAAGCCAGTAGTAGCGGCTAGAACGACTTCCTCCACAAAACCAAGAGTAAAAGTGGATGCAAATGGAATTTGGATTAAGGGCTCAAGCCCAATTTTTAAGCCGACAATTATGAGGAAGGCTGCCAGAAGCCTTTTCAATGGTTTTTCTGGGATTTTGCTGGTTAAAAGTGCTCCAATGTAGGCTCCGATAATTGATGTCATAGACATGATTAGGGCTGTGTTTACGCTGTGCCCGTTCAGTAAGCCAAGCTGGAAGCGCCTAAGGAATGAGACAACTACTGTTAGTAAGCCGACAAGTAGGTTCACGGATATGGCTGTCACCACTGGAAGCCCAATAACGTAGAGCAGTATGGGTGTTCTGAATTCGCCTCCCCCAACGCCTATAAGTCCAGCAGCTATTCCTAGGAGAATGCCGAAGACAAGTGCGGCTGAAATTTTGCCAGTTGTTAGCTGGATTTCCCTTTGTATGATGTGTTTCCTCCTCGTTGTGCTTCCCTATTCATATCGAATAAACTTATAAACCTAACGCGGCAAATAACCAAACAAATGCAAAACCAACACAAATTTTCCTTCAAGATATGGCTTGAACACCAAGGAAAACCCCTGATAGGAAAGGGCGGAGCCCAAATCCTAGAGCAAATAGAAAAAGAGCATTCCATATCGAAAGCCGCGAAAAAACTTGGCATGTCTTACCGCTATGTCTGGAGCTACATAAAACGGGTTGAAAAGACGCTTGGAAAACCAATAGTGGAAACCTATAGGGGAGGCAAACGGGGCGGGGGAGGCGCAGAACTCACAAGCTTCGGGAAAGAACTCCTAGAAGAGTATAGGTGTGTGGAAAACCTCCTGAATAAGGTTTTAGCCATCAAAGGCACTAAATGAAACTGCTTTGCAGTGGCGGTTCTAAGGCTTAGTTTTAAATATTGATTGGCACCAAAAACTTTACCGCATAGGTGAGATTAAAATGTGTTGGAAGAAAAACCTTGCAGTGATAACATTCGTTATAATGCTGCTTCTGTCAAACATTCTTGCTTCAAAAGTCTTAGGCAATATCCCCCTAGAAAGGGATGAAAATACAAAAGCCCCAAGCAATGATGCGGCAAAATCTACAACTTTCCAAAAGGGAAATTTTAATTTAAATCAAAAGTCCTCAGTGAAGAGTGGCTCACTACCATCATCATTTAATGGTTTATGGTGGTTTAATAACCACTTTAAGCAAAACACTTTTAGTGGCTCAGATACGAGTTTCAGCGGATTCGCCAACTACGCGGATTACATTGCTTCAGACGATGATTTCGTTCAGCTGATAGTTGGTGTAGATTATACAAAGGTTTGGGCTTACGGTAACATTGCAAAGGCAGTCACCAGCATCCAAGGGAAAATTCTAAACACCGTGTCTATAAAGGGCAAGGTCATAGCTGTAGTTGCCGACATCCCGATGGACGCTGTTTCTTCCTTTACTGAACAGATGAGCATGAACCCCTTTGTCCGTTATGTGGAGCCAAACATGAAACGTCGGGCTTTATTCGAGCCAAACGACCCCTACTGGGGCCTTCAATGGGGTCCAAAGAAGATAGAGGCAAACTGGGCCTGGAACAAAACACTAGGCTCATCAGACATTATCGTGGCGGTTGTTGACACTGGCATTGACTATAATCATCCAGACTTAGCCGGAAACTATGTTAATTTAGGTTATGACTGGGTAAACAATGATCCTTACCCGTTGGACGATTTTGGCCATGGCACCCACTGTGCTGGCATAATTGCCGCAGTCATAAACAATAGCGTGGGAATAGCGGGCCTAGCCCAAGTTAAAATTATGGCAGAAAAAGTTCTGGACTATTCGGGCTTAGGGTTCGACGATTGGGTTGCCAATGGGATAATCCATGCCGTTGAACAAGGAGCAGACATAATTAGTATGAGTTTGGGGGGCTACGGCTCCAGCAAATTGTTGCATGAAGCTGTTAAATACGCATATGACAATGGAGTTTTGCTAGTCGCCGCCGCCGGAAACGACAATATTACTCTTAAATCATATCCAGCGGCCTATGAAGAAGTCATAGCTGTAGCGGCCACAGACCAAAATGACATGAAGGCCTATTTCTCAAACTGGGGAAACTGGATTGAACTGGCAGCGCCCGGGGTAGACATTTACTCAACCATGCCAACATACCATGTAACCCTAAATGACTATCCATATGGTTACTCCATGAATTACGACTTTATGAGCGGCACCAGCATGGCTTGTCCTCATGTAGCTGGCGTTGCAGCCCTCGTCTGGAGCATTTACCCTGAGGCAGCAAGCAACTGGGTTAGAACCCAGTTAAGGTACACGGCTAAAGATTTGGGAGACCCCGGCTTCGACGAATTTTATGGTTATGGGAGAATAGACGCGAAAAAGGCTGTGGAACAAGAGCCGCCAGACCACGACTTACTAATTTTTGACATAAATAGGCCGCAGTACGTCAAGCTTGAAGAACCAACAGTCTTTAATGTTACCGTGCTAAATTTCGGAGCAAGCGATGAACCTAACATAGAGGTTAGGTTGCTTGCAAACGATACTCAAGTCGACTCTATGGTGATAGACTCTCTGCAAAAGTACACGTCAACCACTGTGGGCTTGACTTGGACACCATCCGAAACTGGCATATATAATGTCACATACTACATAGTGCCAATTTCAAATGAAACGTTGATAGAAAATAACCAGATAACGGAATTGTTAAATGTTGTACTTCCGCCATCAGAGACAAAATGGATGCTTCTGGAAGAGGATCCAGATGAAGGTTACGGATGCAACCTTAAAGCAATTTATAGCCAAACATCTTCTGCCATTGTATACTTTAAAGTCGAGTACTATAGGAACTGGATGACCATCGAAGATATAGACACAGGAATCCTTATAGATGCAGATCAAGACCCCACTACAGGTTTGCCTGACAGAACCTATCCATACCAGGACACCGGCATAGGCGCGGACTACTTGATTGTTGTGGGTTTTGAAGCAGCTGAAATGTGGAAGTGGGATCCGGTTTATGAACAGTGGGACACATCCAATCCCATTCCTTTGGCTTACCTTGAGGCTCCGGAAAATTCAAGCTGGTTCATAGTGGGCGTATTTTCCGTGGACATAGAGACAAGAGGCTTGATCGACTGTGCGGTTGCTGATGTTATGTCTAATTGGGATTGGATGCCTAACCATGGACACTTCACATGGCAGGTAATCCAGTATGAGCATGACCTAGCAGTTTTGCTAGAAACCCCAATGTTTCTCCTACCAGAGGAAACATCTCTGTTGAACGTCACAGTATACAACCTTGGCTTACACAACGAATCAAATGTTGAGATTCAACTCATCATAAATGGA
>Ga0123519_10004529_pt1 | contig 22478 bp, 29 predicted proteins | sample YelNatPaOPRAMG02_FD_87396 | JGI IMG/M metagenome (GOLD analysis project Ga0123519, IMG submission 87396) | Hot spring microbial communities from Yellowstone National Park - Yellowstone National Park OP-RAMG-02 (version 2) | ecosystem: Environmental > Aquatic > Thermal springs > Hot (42-90C) ...
TATGAAAGATGGACGCTAAAAGGTATGTTAGATTTGGATAACGAATTAAAGGTCGCAGATGAATTTTGGGACTTTTTAGGCGGAGAAGGAGCTTATTCGGAACTACTGGCTTGTTTTGAAAGAGTTGGAATCGAATTAAGGCCAGAAATAGATGAGTATTTTTCAAAATTCAACTGAAGCTGCAGATTCCTTGTCGATGACAGAAATTGACCAACTTCAAATAACACATCATAAAGGTTCGCCCACCGGAGGCGAACTTTGGGAACGCGTAAGCCATTGCGCGAAGCCCAACTACATCAACAACAAACAATCAACCATCTACGAGGAGGAAAGACATGAGAAGAAAACCTTTCATTCACTTGATCGTTGGCACTACCGTTGCGTGGGGAATAACAACCGCAGCATTCTCCCAGGAAATCAAAAAGGAGGATTGCTTCTTCCTTTCCAGCCTCCATGCCACAGCGGGAGGAATGGGTTATTGGTATGACAAGGCTAAGGGAGGTCTCGAAACTATCACTGGCATACCATACTCAGACCTCACATGCAAGAATTGCCATGTTTCCTCTTGCGACGCCTGCCACAAGAAAGAGGCAAATGGAAAACTGGCGTATTCCGTTGACGCAGCCAAGAGCCAGGACAAATGCCTGAGCTGCCACGCCCGCGAGGCAGCGATCATGAAAATCAACAAAGAGGCGAATACGCCAGATGTTCACTTCGCAAATGGTATGAGTTGTATGGATTGTCACACTGCTCGCGAAATCCATGGTGATGGCGTGGAATACAAATCAATGAAAGAGCAAGGAGCAATGGATGTGAAATGCGAGCAGTGCCATGAGTCCGTGTCAAAAAGTATCTCCCATACTATTCACGGGAACAAACTGGATTGCAAAGCCTGCCATGTGCGGCAAGTCGTAAGCTGCACCAACTGCCACTTTGAGACCATGATCAAAGAAAAGAAACGTGTCGCTCTCCCTGTTTCTGGCTGGACATTCCTTATGAACTATAACGGGAAAGTGACTTCGGCAAATATGCAGACATTCGTTGTGCCAGGGAATAAAACCTTCCTCATTTTCGCCCCTCAGTTCAGTCATTCGGTGAGGAAAGAGGGAGCCAAATGCGAAGAATGCCATGCTACAAACAACGTCAAACAAGTTCTCAAAGGTAAAATTGATCTGACACGGCTCGAAAAGGGGAAAGTGGAGCAGACGAAAGGCGTTATCCCAGTTGCGGATGGGGTACGGTACAATTCTGTATATCAGAACTACGAAAACGGCACATGGACGCCGATTTCCAACCCTGCCGCCCCGAAGGTGCAGTACGTTGGGTATGGTTCACCTCTAACGAAAGAACAGCTCGATAAGCTTGCAAAGCCACAAAAAAGCGCGAAATAGCACTCTTGCCTCTATGCTCAGCTAAAAATGGAAAGGCGCCTCCCGTACGTAGTAAGTAAGAGGGAGGCGCCATCATTAATAAAACTCGCCCTCCTAAGATCAGAGCGAAAAACCGCACACAGAGCAGGCAACAACTGTAGCTCTTATTTCCGTCCAGGTAATTCATAAAACTTGAGCTCACGCAAATTGTCGATGGCTCCGTGATAGTATGCATAGCGGAAAAACTCGCCCAAGCTTTCAATAGCAGTTTCATCAAGGTCAAACGAGAGATATTCGCGCAGGATTTCCTCAAGAGCCTCTTCAGAGACTCCAATATCGCCGGCACGTGTTGTGGCTACGGAATGTAAGCTCGATGCTCCTATACGTGCAGAAAGTTGCAACGCATGTATATCATCAGCAGAAAGAGCATGTTCTTGTGCTACAATGAGAACATGAACAAATGGTAATTCAGTCATTTCCTCCCATGCCTCGATCAAATCAAGAGAAGGTTCTTGGAAGAGAGTTGCTTGCCATGCTGCTTCACCAACGAGAAGAGCTGCATCAGCCTGTTCAAGCATTCTTGCTAATGGCGGCGATGCCGGTATAAACTCAGGGACAAGACCGTATTGCTCAGCAAGGACAACTTTCGCCAGGACTGCTTCGGAGGGGAAGTTAACATCCACAGCAAGAGAGGTGATGTCTCGCAAGCCCTTTCGAAAGAAGATTGCCGCAGTTGATCCCCCTGCTGCGGCTGTTACGCTTATTTGCGGCACAATGCGAGTCTCGCCTTTTGACCTGGCGTAGTCGATTGGAGCAAGGAGGGTAGCTTCGACAGAACCGCTGCGAAGTTTTATCCCATTGGCAGCAAGTGAATCGGGGAGAAGCTCAAATTGATGTGGTACCTCCCTTTCGGCTAATCCCCAGAGGATTGGTGCTACGAGAAGATCGCCACAAGTTCCAAGGCGCGGCACGTTATGCAGTTATCTTTTGCCGTATGCCTTTTGCCGAGAGAGCGCGAAGGTAATACAATTTTGCCCGTCGTACTCGGCCCTCACGCACAACCTCGATCTTTGCAATGCGCGGCGAGTGCAAAGGAAAGATTCTCTCGACACCAACACCTTCAGATACCTTCCGAACTGTGAAAGTTTCCTTCAATCCGCTCCCGCGACGATTGATGACAATTCCCTGAAACTGTTGAATACGCTCCTTATCCCCTTCAATCACGCGGAAATGGACATTCACAGTATCACCTGGACGAAACGGGGGAATATCGGTTCGAAGTTGTCGAGCTTCAACTAATGCTACTTTATCCATACAATCAACCTTTCATGCAGTACGTTATTCTCTCAGCAAGTCCTTTCGACGCCTGGCGGTACGTGCCATAGCCTGTTCCTGACGCCAACGCTCAATCTCCCGGTGATTCCCCGAAAGAAGCACCTCAGGAACACGCATACCACGATATTCTACTGGACGCGTGTAATGGGGATAATCGAGCATCCCTGTCTGGAAGGAGTCCAGCAGAGCTGATTCTCCATCGTGCAGAACGCCTGGAATCAACCGTGCAATGGCGTCGATCACAACCAGCGCAGCGATCTCTCCACCGGAAAGAACATAATCCCCGATGGAGATCTCTCTCGTTACAAGTGCCATGCGGACACGTTCATCTACTCCCTTGTAATGGCCACAGAGAATCATCAATGATTCTTTCAATGACAATTCATTTGCGAGCTTTTGAGAAAATTTTTCGCCTTCAGGAGTCATGTATATGACCTCATCATATCTCCGTTCCGAAGTGAGTCTGTCAAAACATTCGAAGAATGGTTCTGGCTTCAGCACCATTCCAGAACCGCCGCCATAAGGTTCGTCGTCGATCGTCCTATGCTTGTCGTGAGTGTATTCACGCAGATCATGAACGACGACCTGGAGCAAGCCTTTTGCTTGCGCTTGCTTGAGGATGCTTTCGCCGAGCGGACCCTCGAGTATTCGAGGAAACCCTGTGACGATGTCGATTCGCATCACCTTGAGAAGTTTTTGAATCCCTTCCTTCGAACAGCCCATCAAGAGCTTTCAATCGAATGGAACGTGATCTCAGGTCAACTGACTCAATTGCATCATGGATAAACGGGATCAGTTCCTCATGATTCCCATTGCTCACTATGAGTACTTCATTCGCCGGCATGAAAAGCACATCTGATACAGCACCGCGAGAATTTCCGGAGGCATCAACGATCTCCATACCAATCAGGTCATGAACGTAGAATTCGTCCTCCGAGAGAGGGTGCAGATCAGAGCTTTCGATAAAAAGGTATTTTCCTCGTAACCCTTCGGCTGCTTCCCGCGTCTTCACCGATGTGAATCGCAGAATAATCGAACCTCGGAGTACACTAACTTTACAAACCTCCACCGGTTCAGCCGTCTCTTCATCGTCACCCAGGAAGAGAGTTTTGAGCCCCTTCCCAAGTGTCCATCGATCAGGGAAACTCGAAAATGACTCAACGGAGACATCGCCGCGAATTCCAACCGCACGCTGAATCTTGCCAATGACGGCGATGTTGCCCTTTGCTGTGGGCACCGCTCTTCTTTTCGTTAAGTTTATCTTACAGAGAAAAATTTATTTCGTCTATAGCGCCACTTCCAATTCCTTGCGATCTCAGCCAACGATCTCAAGGATTGCTCGCTTCCCTTCTTTGGCAGCGACGGCGCTGAGGAGTGTCCGCATTGCCTGGGCAGTTCGCCCCTTCTTCCCGATAACCTTGCCAATGTCAGTTTCACTAACCTTGAGCTTGAAAACGATTTTACCATCCTTTTCTTCCTCGACCAGCTCAACGCTTGCCGGGTTATCAACAAGATGTTTTGCGATGAACTCAACAAATTCCCTCATAACTGTACCTCCTGTCTATGATCTTGAGGGTCCCTCCGCATTTGGTCGGGAGGATAATTGAACCAAAAGTGAATTGACGTATGACAATTCCATCGACACTGCGCCATCAAATGAAAACCGGGGAAATGAGTCATTCACTTCGCACCAATTTGCTTGTATGAGATTGAAGAGAGTTTCACCCCTACTTTTGTTGGGGTGCCTCTTCTCCGCCTTCGGCGGACTCCGAAGAGGTTGCCTCTAAGGGACCTTCGGCTGTCGAAGGGGCAGAGGACTTTTCCGCCTTCTTTGCAGCCCGACGAGCTTTTCGCTCAGCCTTTCTTCGAAGTTTTTCGGCTTGCAGAAGATTCCATTTCTCTACCTCATCTGCGATGATCTCTTCATGTACACCTCGACGCATTAAGCTCCATCGGAGCCATACACCTTTCTGCTTTAGCAAGCTTCGAACAGTGTCCGTCGGGATAGCCCCTTTCGAAAGCCAATACAGTGTACGATCAACGTCCACTGTGATACTGGCAGGCTCGCTGAGAGGGTTGTACGTGCCCAAAGTTTCAATGAAGCGCCCATCACGTGGTGAGCGCGAATCCGCAGCAACAATTTTATACATCGGCTGCTTCTTCTTTCCCATCCGTCGCAATCGTAATCGTACTGCCAAAGATCCTCCTGTTATGTTTTTTATTTATTAAAATTCACCTTTGTGGCTAAGCCGGTAAAACCGTGCCCCCAAAAGCACGGGCGAACTTCCCGCGACGCAAACCCTTCATCATTTTCTTCATCTCCTCAAACTGCTTGAGAAGCCGATTAACATCCTGAACGGTTGTGCCACTCCCCATCGCAATACGTCTACGACGACTCCCGTTAATAATATGCGGTTTGCGACGTTCCTCCTCAGTCATGGAACGAATCATCGCTTCGATCTTTACAAAACCCCGATCATCCACAGTTTGAGACGTGGCAACTCGACTGTATCCCGGGATCATGCTCAGAATCTGACTGAGAGGACCCATTTTCTTGATCTCCTGGATCTGCTCAAGGAAATCTTCAAACGTGAAGTCTGCCTTACGGATCTTCTCTTCGAGTTTCTGAGCTTTCTTCTCATCAATCTGTTCCTGAGCTTTCTCAACAAGGGTAACAATGTCTCCCATGCCAAGTATCCTCGATGCCATGCGATCAGGGTAGAACGGCTCAAGGGCATCGAGTTTTTCTCCGACACTGACAAACTTCACAGGCTTCTCAACAACAGCGCGAATCGAAAGGGCAGCCCCTCCACGAGTGTCCCCATCCAGCTTAGTAAGCACAACGCCGTCAAAGTTCAACCGATCATGAAACGCTTTCGCCGCAGCTACGGCGTCCTGCCCTATCATTGAATCAACAACCAAAAGGATTTCATTGGGCTTCACTCGCTCTTTGATCGTTTCGACTTCACGCATCATTGCTTCATCAATGTGGAGGCGACCAGCAGTGTCCAGAATAACAACATCACGAACGCTCTTCCGCGCATGGGCAATCCCGTCTTCTGCAATTTGCACAGCAGTGCGCTCACGGTCCGCATACACCGGGATGTCAATTTGCTCACCGAGCTGCTCCAGCTGATCAATCGCAGCCGGGCGATGCGTATCCGCCGCCACTAAAAGAGGATGATGCCCCCTGGTCCGCAAGTAGTTAGCTAATTTCGCCGCAAAGGTCGTCTTCCCCGATCCTTGAAGTCCAGCGAGCATAATTACCGTGGGTGGAATATTTGAAAATGCTATATCGATTCGTGTGCCACCCATAAGTCTCACAAGCTCATCGTAAAGAATCTTGATCATGAGCTGACCCGGCGTAATACTTGAAAGAACCTCTTTCCCTATTGCCCGCCTGTGAACATCTTCAATAAACTGCTTTGCTACTTTGTAATTGACGTCAGCCTCCAGAAGCACACGGCGTACCTCACGCAGTGTCTCTTGAACATTGGTCTCCGTGATTTTCCCCTGCCCACGGAGTTTCCTGAAAACCGCTTCGAACTTTTCCGCTATATCTTCAAACATGCTCTTGCATCAACTCTGACAAAAATAAAATTTACAAAAAAACCTCTACTTTCGCAACAAATCAATCGCCCCCTGTTCACTCACCACTTGCAGACAACCTGAAGTACACGATAAACACCGAGCCGGAGAAAAAATGGAGCGTTTTTCAGGAAACGGGACCACAGGATGCAAAGAAAAACTTACTGTATCCGCAAACCCTCCGTCTTCTACCGGAGTACAACGAACTTTCTTGACACTACAGAGTCGTTTGTACGGAGCTGATAAAAGTAAACTCCGGGCGACAAAGATGAGACGTCAACTGGTACGGAGTGAGATCCTCTCTTGAAAGTCCCATTCAGGGGAGCCCCCGGTACAGATACTTCTCTGCCAAGTATATCAAATATCCTCAGGCTTGCGCTTATATCCGAAGGGAGAGTAAACTGAATGGTGATAATAGAACCCGTGTTCCGGGAATCCCTCGCAGAGTAGATCCCGCCTACCGAAACCGGATTAGGATAGCTCTGCAAGAGTGCGACCTGGTCAGGCAGTCCCTTATGCTCATCACTTGCTGAACTTGTGAGCGTGCATTCAAACGCAGATCTGCCGTGCGTCCCGATGCGAAGCGTATGCGTTGTATAGTTCATTGCCATGTCATCAACGATCGCATTGGGAAGCTGATCGTTGAATGCCTGCCAGCTCGCTCCGTCATCTGTTGAACGATACACACCCTGGTAAGTTCCAGCATAAATGAAATTTGTAAGTGAATCGATAAGAATGCACTTGGTCGGAATGTCTGGGAAATTACTTGTGATGTTCTTCCAGGTTAAGCCATGATCTTCTGAACGCATGATGTGCACAGGAGCGGAGACACTTGATGAGCTGACTATATTCGTGGCGTATACCCTACCGGGAATCTTTGGATCAGCAAGTACACGCACGAGATACCGATCGGGAAGATTATTGCTCACATCTATCCAATGTTCGCCGCCATCAGTTGTGACAAAGAGATATGAAGGATACGAACCACGATATCCTGATAGCCCTGCATAGATAACCTGAGGATTCACGGGTGAAATACTGAGCGTTGTAATGAGCCTCCCGCTTACGAGCTGTGGGCTGATTGGTGTCCAGGAACCTCCTCCGTTGGTTGTCTTGAAGACTTTGCTCATCCCGGTGTATAGAACCTGATGGCTTTTCGGATCCATAACAAGCGGTGTTATCCAATAACCCTTCTCAAGTCCAGTGGTCACATGGATCCAATGCTTCCCTCCGTCTGTAGTCTTCACAATATCCCCATAGACATACTCAGCGTAGATGACGTTTGTATCTGATGGATCGACAATCACAACTCCACCATCGCCGCTGTAAATTGCGTTCCATGTTAATGACGGTTGAACATTTTTCAGCGTCCCGTTATCCTGCGTGCCTCCATAGGAGAGCTCGGGCCGCTGGGGATCAATACCAACGGTGTAAAATTGTGTAATAGCAAGATTAGTATTCAGGTTTTGAAATCGCCCATTCGCATACTTCCATATCCCACCATCATTCCCAAGATAAAAGATATCCGGATTTCCACGAGCGAAGGCAATCGCATGTTGATCCACGTGAACCGTTCCATTTGTGAGGTTGTCCCAGTTTGTTCCACCATCAGTTGAGCGCCATAAATCTATTCCGCCAGCATAAACGATACCTGGATCAGCTGGAGAAACAGCAATGACGTTATTGTACCATCCTTGTCCACCACCGTAGTTGGGCGCCCCGGGGAGAGGTGTCCAGCTTTGCCCACCGTCAGTCGATTTGAAAATACGGGTTGTATCATTGCCTCCGCTGCGCGGATTTTTGCCCCACAAGCCAAGATACAAAATCTGTGGATTCGATGGGGCAACCGCGATCTCCCCTCTTGTAATATATTCTCCCGTAGGAAGCCCTCCAGCGAGCTTCTGCCAGTTGACTCCAGCATCAGTTGATTTAAAAATCCCCGTGTCGCTACGTGCACCGGCATTCCAAAGTGAGCCTACACAGGCGTAGAGTGTCGCTGGAGCAGTCGGATCAAAAGCAAGGCTCTGAACAGTTGCTAAACGGTTGACTGTGGCAATGGTTAATCGAACCCACGTTTGCCCCGCATCGGTAGACTTGTAAATGCCCGGGTAACCCGCAATGTAAATTGTTGAAGGACTCACAGGATCAATCAGGATGCGGCTTGTGTAGCGTAACGAGTCGTTCACTTGCATCCAGCTCACCCCGCCGTCAGTAGATTTAAACACTCCAGCTCCGGGGTACGAATCGATGGAATAATGTGCTTCGCCTGTCCCGTAATAAATAGTGTTGTGATCCGATGGATCAATAGCCACAACACCAGAGGATAGCCGAGGTAGCGCGTCGGTCAACGGCGTCCATGTGCTGCCGCCATCACTTGTTTTCCACACACCTCCCGTTGCGGCAGCGATGTAAAGAATCCGGGCATCAACCGTGTCAACCGCGATCGAAGAGATGCGCCCGGAAACACTCCCATAATCGTAATAAGATGCTGGTGCAGGTCCGACTGACCTCCAGGCTTGAGCAGCGATTGAAGTTGCACTTTTCTGAAGAGAGGGAAATTGCACGACAGCGCTTTCATCAATGTTTGGAGGAGTGTCAACGAGCAGGGCTGCAGGCTGCTGAGCCCCACTAAATTGACTTCCGAGTGAAAGCACCGCTATGGCTATAAAAATAACGGAAGCGAAATCCTTCGTCATTCGACCTGTGGCACCCTGAGTAGGAAACTTTCTATAATGTTGTAGAAATTATTAAAGCCATGGGACTACTGGTTTCCGGGTTGCAACTGCTTCTCTGTTCCTTCAACATTGAAATAGCAGCTTTGATGAAAAGCAGCTCCGCGACGGTTAACCAATTCAATCACAACCCGGTGTGAGCCTACATCAAGTGAGAGATCCACCTCTGCTTTCACCCATCGTGACGAAACACGCCATCTGCCGATCTCTGATCGATTCAGGCGATGTAACCGGGCTTTCTGGGAATTGACAAACACATATTTGACGCCAGAAGGGTCATACACGAGAATGGTAAGATGAAACGTTCCCTCGTGAGGCAGATTCACATTTCCATTGCGGTCCGGCTGGGGAGAAACAATCCGCCACCGGGGGACTTTCGGTCCTGGCGCGGCTTCCGCAGAAATCATAAGGAGAACGACGCCAAGAAAGAGGGCAGGCAATGTTCGGGGCAACCAGTGGTGGCTCATCGCACGCCAACGGCTTCAACTCGTTTGACTTCTGGCACCTCTGCGACCAAAGCACGCTCAATGCCAGCACGCAATGTCATAGGGGAAAGGGGGCACACCCCGCATGTTCCGGTCAGACGGATTTGCACAACTCCATCAGCAGTTACGCGTAGAAGCTCTACATCGCCGCCATCAGCTTGAAGATACGGACGAACGATCTCAAGAGCCCGGCGAACTCGATCCATCAGAGCTTCATCATCCATTTGCGTCCTTTCGCCCTGAAGATGTTGCTCTCAAGATTGCCCGGGAACATTCAAGTGTACCAAAGGCGCATGTATTGAGGGTTCGGCTTCCATAGTCATATCCCGGATACTTACTTGAGCCGCAAGTTTCCGAGCAATTTCCCGTATAATCTTTGATTGTTCTGACTCCGGGTCAGAAATAACAATTGGATTCCCGGTATCGCCGCCAATCCGCATTGAGATATGAATTGGAATCTCTCCAAGGAACGGGGCTCCCATTTCTTCGGCTATCAGCTTTCCGCCACCATGGCCAAAGATGTCCTCTCGGTGACCGCAATTAGAGCAAAGAAAATAGCTCATGTTTTCGATCACACCGAGCACAGGGACATTTACTTTCTGGAACATTACAATTCCTCGTCGGGCAACGTTAAACGACACATCTTGCGGTGTCGTTACTATCACTGCTCCCGTAAGCGGGATCGTCTGGACAAGGGTAAGTTGAACATCCCCGGTTCCCGGCGGCATATCAAAAAGCAAATAATCTAACTCACCCCAGTCCACATCCGAGAGGAACTGCTTCACAGCTCCACTCGCCAACGGTCCACGCCAGATGATCGCCGTGTTGGGGTCCACAAGAAATCCGATTGACATGAGTTTTATACCGTGCTTCTCAACAGGGATAATTTTTTGATGATGAACCTTCGGGCGATCGGTAACACCCAACATTGTTGGAATAGTGGGACCATAGACGTCTACATCGACGATGCCGACATTCGCCCCTTCTTGAGCAAGAGCAACAGCGAGGTTCACTGTGACAGCTGATTTCCCGACGCCTCCTTTGCCACTTGCAATCGCAATTGTGTTTTTTACCCCTGGAAGGATAGCTGCTCGTTGTGCGCTGGCATGAGCAACAACGGTGGAACTCATTTCAACATGAATCTCATTTACACCCGGGATGGTTTCCCGAATTGCTTGCACTGCTTGGTCTTTGAGCTGATCCCGAACAGGACAAGCTGGTGTCGTAAGTTCGATTCGAAATGAGACATCGTGCCCATCGATTTTCAGATCCTTCACGAAATTAAGTGTAACTATATCCTTTCGAAGGTCAGGATCAACTACGCGCCGCAATGCAGCAAGAACCGCTTCCTCATTCAATGTATGATCGGACATAAACATTGCTCCTTATATCATGTGAACTATAATCTACAAAAGTAAACCTCGCAGTGCAATGTACTCATTGTGTCTGCTTGAGGCGGATCCGCCTTCGGCAGACCTCATTGATACAGCCGCATTTTTCAATCCGTTCTCTCCTCAGCAAGGTTCTTGAGCGTGCCATTGAGGTAAGCCTTGATCGCATCATCTATCGTGCGGTGGTCTGTGAGTATTACCTCCAAACCTGCGTCTTTCAGATTTTCATATGCCCCGCTTCCCATCCCTCCAGCTATCAAGACCTGGCAATCGGTCAGTTCCTGAGCCATAGCAGCATGCGACCTGCGTGCTTCGGAACCGTAGCCGTGGCGTCCTAATTCGTCACAATGCGTGCCATGGGATGGGCCACCTGGTGCAAAATGTCCTACCATTCTATGGCGAAGCTCGCGCGATTTGATTTCGCCATTTTCGACCGTAATAATTGCGTAATATGGTGAACGACCAAAATGTTGACTTACTGTGGTGCCGTCAACAGTTACAACTGCAATTTTCATTTTTGTTCCTCCTCATCGAAAAAATTTCTGGTGGTGACTGTACCAATCGCTTATGATTTGACTTGACAGCGTTATTATGTCAAAGATTCTCGTGTCTGCGATACTGAAGTACAAATAGACTCCCTCTCTTCGCGCCGAGACAATTCCGAGATCGCGAAGCATCATTAAATGCCGTGAAACAACAGAAACATCAACTCCAAGCGTCTCCGTGAGTTCCGATAGAGTCTTTTCACCCTCTTTCATAAGCTCAATTAGCTTCAACCGTTGGTCACAGGAAAGAGCCATGAAAAAGCGGCTTCTGGGATCCGCCATAGCTCCGGCTATCCTGCCACTCATTCTTTTCATTCCTCCTGGCATCGTTTCTCCTCGTGCTGTTGCAGGGTTGTGCAATTATAATATAATACATACTACCCAATTTGTCAAGCACCCGAATTGACTCAGCGGAAGCCTCTACGGAATGGATATGATGCCTCAGATAAAAATCTCTATGAAAAAGAGGTTCAAATAGATGTGAAAAATTTGCAGGTTACCTGAACTATCATAGAAAACAAAGTAAACAACGCAGGTAACTATGATGGAGAAAGGGTAATATTTAAGCCCCGGGCTGGTCGTTTCAAGCAAAGATCCAGTAAACCTGAGAAAACAAATTTTAGCCCCGCAACACAAACTGATGGCTTACACTTCTACAAAATCAAACATCTGTTCTGCCATTCTTTGCTTTCCTTCCTCTCAATTTATGTATTTGGTAAATATTTCAAAACACCTTAGCTCTTTGTAACCTTGGAGGCATATTACAGGTTCATCTAACGTACCGTGAATACCTATTTCTCAACAGCATTTGGAGTCATGGCAAATCCTTAGGCAATTTTGGGGAGCATTGCTCTTCTCGTAAGAGTTTAAACTATTCAGGAAATATACTTCTGCCTTTGAAAAGAAATACTAATAAGGCGAATAATATAAGTACGATTGACAGTAGGAAATCCATTTTGACGCTAAACACAGATACTACCAAAGCACCGAGAAGCGGTCCGTAGGTGCCACGAATGCCGCACGTAAAAAGATGTAAGGAAGATAGGTCTTCTGTGCGATAGTCTGGATTGCTAATCGAGAAGGTTTGCGAAAAGAATGATATCGACGATCCGCCTATGCCGCAGAAAATATTTGCAGCAATCAGCATAAAATAATTTGGAATGAAGGCATATATTAAAGCCATTGCTATTATAGAAATAAGGCCTATTAAAAATGTAACGTAAAGACCGGATATGCTCTTAACATATCGAGACCAAATCTCCATGACGACTATGTAAGCAAGGCTATTTACTGCAAGCAAAATTCCTATTTGTGCATTTGTTAATTTGAGTATATTCACTTCCAAAATAGGAATTGCAGGTAACATCATAAGCATGCCTGTACCTGCAAGCATAAAAATGGCAACAAGTTTCAGTATATTGGGCTCTTCCCTCGTTATCGAAAAGATATCTGTTTTGTCTAAATCATCCGTAGCGGCTTCAGGCCTGCTCTTCAAGACAAAAAAGCCTGAAATGAGAAGCGCAACTGCTCCCATCAGAAAAGTAGTCCTGTAACCCCAAAACCCCATAATGAGCCCAGAGAGCGCGACAATAAGCGTATAGGACACGCTACGCAGTTGGTCAAAGCGTGCGATAATGTTCACTGCCAATTCTGAATAAAGTAAGTCGACAAAGGCAGGATAAAGAACGTCCCAGGCTCCAAATAGTATGAAGTAAATGATTACGAGAAGAGCAAATGCTATGGGTATCTTGATGAATGCAAGAATTGAAAGTATTACAGAACCCAAAAAGATTGCAATTGCTAACTCCCTATTGATCTTGATCCTTTCGGTAATATAAGACCAGAATGGCGCAAAGAGGTTGCCTACATAAGGGCTGCTCGAAATAATACCGATTAAAAGCGGAGTTCCCCCTAGACGTGCAGCAACAACTGAAAAAAATGCTGACGCCAACCCCTGCGTTAGTCCAATATTAATAGGAACTATTGCGTCAGATTTTTTGAAATTCATTTTTCAATCATAAGCACACCAACAAACTTACCCTGGTAGGAGAGCTCCGTTTTTGTACCAAAAGGGCCTTGCCAGTACTTTGATACCTTTACTTCCTCAATAGGTACTCGGGTAAGAAGGTGCCCTACTTTCACCCCCTTGTACTTCAAAATAATTTTCTTGCCAAAGTCGACTAATTCAACCTTTTTTAGAATTTGATGCACGCACAACTCAAGTCCCTCAGTCGTTATAGGGTTTGAGAACAGTTCCTTAACGCACTCTTCATCCATTATATCCCCCTCCCTCCTATTCAAATACTATAAATTAGGTCCTACTGCACATCGATTTCTTGCCGCCTCAGGTATTTTGGAAACTTTTGCCGCATCTCGAATCCTGCAAGTGGGAACTTCCAAGGGCTCAAAAGTTGATGGTCTTCCGCCGAACGCAACTACCAGAACATCAAAATTAACTTCCTTCTCTTTACCATCACTCACAAATTCCACACGGTCTTGAGAGAGACCTCCAATTCTTGATTTGGTCAAAATGTCAACATTGTGTTCCTCGAGTTCCCTTAGAAAATACTTCGGCTTAGAGTTTCCATTCCGATTGCTACATCATCCAACATTTCAATAATTCGAACTTCATTACCATTTTTCGCAACATATAAAGCCGTTTCACATCCCGTAAGCGCACCTCCACCAACTACTATTTTGTTTAGCCTTACTGGCTCTTTTGTGAGAGCGTCTTTATAGAGAGTAACATTTGGGACATCATTTCCAGGGATCCTCGAGATTAGTGGTCCCGAGCCGATGGCGAGGATAACCGCATCTGGATTTTCTCTCCGCTATCGGCCCTTACTCCAAGTCTTGCACCTGTTCCAAGCATGTCCAATTGATTTCTGTGATTCACCAATAAGTACTCCCATATGCTGCTACCCGTCACAAGCCACTTAACCACTGAATCGTTTGCAACAAATATCTAGTTATCCCAATCAAAATAAAGATAGAAATAATACTGGTAAGACATCCAATGCTGCCTTACCAGTCGTTATTAAAGCTTTCTTAGTCTTATTCTTGCCCTTGATATAAGAAAGCAGCAGTAGCGCCACCGCAACAGCTAAACAAATATACCCAATATACAGATTTCTCCTCTCCAAAAAGTCACTGTTTGTAACAGTTTTTTAAATTGCAGGTTTTGGCACGCAGCAAAGTCCGGACAACACTTGAGCAACGGTCTCAAGCATCTCGCCAGGAATTCCAATAACCATCTCTTCGTTAGTGAACTGAGAGCGCATCCTTGCCTGTTCCTGTGGAATGGTCGCTTCTGGCTTACCGTATTTGAAGGGCAACACTGTTGCATAAGCGCAGAAGGATGTTAAAATTTGGAACCTGAGAGGTATCTCAAGACCATTCTTGTAGTTAGTGGCGTTGAGAATCACCAATGACTGGTGAGGATTCGCCGCAACAAGCACGACATCCGGGTCAATCGTTGCCTCTTCAAGAGGAGTAAGCAAAATTGCAGCAGTTTTTCCTGGGGGAATCTTTGGTGCCTGGTCAATAAGCCTCTTACCAGCCCTTGCAGTCTCGACCATATGTGACTTTGCGTACATTTCACCATTTACAACGGTTTCAGGTGGCTCTTTTACGCCAAGCACATAAGCGCCTCTATTACAACCATGGTCTTCGGCAAGTAAAAGCAGCGTTTTCCCTTCGGTCATTACTTCTCCGATTGCTCCGCAATAATAAATCTTACTTTCAGGTCTTGGTAAACCTTCTGGAACCTGCTTGAGGTCGTCAAAAAACTTTACTGCTACTAAATGCTTTGTAAGCCAAATCGGCTCTGAAATCGCTTTTGCAATTTCTGCATAATTCTTGTTATTCATTTTTTCACCTCCCGAGTGAAATTATAGTTTGTGAGGTGTATTATACCTCACTTTTAATTTTTGATAAAATATACGACACTACTTTTTCCACACTATCTTTTTCGTAGCCAAAAGTTGTAAAAGGTCCTTCTTTCTTAAAACCAAGGTCGTATTCAAGATTCACATAAAGCGAAGGATTAGTACCGGCATTCTCCAATATCTTTTTCGCACATTCATTGTGGCATCCATCAATAATTATGATAGTCGGAATTGACTTAACAAGGTTCATTTGCCTTGGCACATTAGTTGCGATAGCAGGTAGTGAGCAAATTCCCGCAGTATCTCCGAGTGCTTTTAGAAGTTGAACAGAAACAAGAGTTGCAAGTCTTCCGGTATTAGAGGCATTGCTTGCACATGCTACTATGCCAATCTTAACTTTTCCTTTAGAATGATGATTTTCCATTTCTCTTCTCCTATTTAGAAAATCAAATTTCTATATCGTTTAAAACGAATTTAGTATGGTCATCAAAAAACTTGAATACACATGGATTACCAAACTTTCCATCAACACGAGTTTCATTTTGTCACAATATCCTGTTCCTGCCTATCATAATCAAAGTATTTTTTTATTATTCCCGCCATAGAGACGTAGCCGATGGAAAATACTATCTGAAAAAGCGGTAGAATCGCTGCGGGTATGGCGACCAGCGGCGTAAAAGCAAGCATGGCGATTGCAATGGCTGTACCGTTGTTCTTGTTCGCGCTTAAAAATGCGATGGCCATGTGCTCGCCGTAGTCGAGCTTGACAATTTTGTTAAGGATTGTTATCAGAACGAACATGATGGCCAGATATCCAAGAGTGATCAGGGCTAGATTGACAACCAGTTTCCATCTTTCAAGTAGAGCTGGGGCCTTGAGCGTGAAAATCAGCGCCACCGTAAAAAGCATGCTCACCATGGTTATGAGCGAAAATAGGGGTTTCAGATTACCATAGAGATTTGCCCTGCCCCATTTCATGATGCCACGTCGTGTGAGATCGCCTACGAACAACGGCACTATCAAAACCGTAAATACCCCACCCAGAAGAACAGCCATAGGAATTTGCACATGGTAGGTTTTCCCCAGAAAACCAATGAAAAACGGAAGTAACAGAGGAACCAGCACAAACACGAAAGCCATAGCCACCGTAGCGACTTCCATACTTCCCTCTACCAGCCCTGTATAACCCAGACTCATAGAAGAGCCGGGTATCAGCATCACCAGCATAATGCCGAGGGCGATCTCCGGGTTATGGATAAACACTTTTACAAACAGAAGGCTGAGAAGCGGAGTAATGATAAAATTGTGAACTGCTGTCATAATTATTGGTTTCGGTTTTTTCAGAACACCGGGAATCTTTGAGAGGTCCAGGTTTATCATCATCGGGTAGATCATCGAGAATACTAATATGGTGATCATGACATTCAGCACTTTCTGGTTCCTCGCCGCAAAAGCTGGAAACAAAAGTCCCAAACCCCATCCAACCCCAATCGCGGCCAGAGAGTACCACATCAGGTTGTTCTTGAGATGGTTCGCAATCTTAGCAATCCGTTTCATAATGTAACCCCCTCAATATTAAGTTATGCCTTTGAGCACCCCAGAAATTCTTTCTATGTAAGATAACTAACACTAGAAGAACCGCATTTTCCTTTTTTCAAAAATCTTCCGCACCGATTTTGTGTTTGCCAGTTCCAAAATACTGGAAATCCATTTGCCCGATTACTTTTTCCAATTCGTTCATGATCGGTTCCTCCTTTTATCTTGAATGTAAACTTGTGTAAATAGTTGCTGTTCCAGACTTCTCCGTGAGTTCCGATAGAGTCTTTTCACCCTCTTTCATAAGCTCAATTAGCTTCAACCGTTGGTCACAGGAAAGAGCCATGAAAAAGCGGCTTCTTGGATCCGCCATAGCTCCGGCTATCCTGCCACCCATTCTTTTCATTCCTCTTGGCATCGTTTCTCCTCAGTTGTTTTTTTGCATTATTGTGCTATCATAATATAATACATAAAATCCAATTTGTCAAGTGCCAAGCACTTTACATCACTCATTGCTTTCCATTACAGCCCATCTAATGTATCCAAGATCTGCGAGCAGGAGAATCTTGTGTTTGCACACAACCTGCCCCGCTAAGGAGGGCATCAATCCGAAGGAACACAAAGGACGCTCTGTTAATGATGAGAAAGTTTCGAAGACAACTCATCCGGTGCAATTACGTGTTAACACTATAGCTCATTGGGTTAAGCTTAGTCTCTAATCTGTCAATCTTTGCAAAGGCATCCATAAGAGCCTCCGTGAAAAGATTCTCGATAGCCGACTCGTTGATCGTACGCACTGAAATCATACGGCTAGAATCTTCCGGACGCCTGCCAGTCTTCAAAACAAATTCAGCTGCGCCGATCATCGTTTGTGCAACAGCCACCTCAGCTTCAGCTTTCCTGATCCCGGGTTCGACCGACGCTCCCCGAAATGCCTTTATACTGGGAAGAAATAAGTAAGCCCGATCAGTGGATGAGCCGAGCTATGAAGACTTCAGCTATCACACCTGCACCAAGAAACGATACCTTTTTATCCCCTATTTCACCGTACTTCACAAAGTTCTCCTTTCGGAAACCGGCATCGGGACGAGAGCCAGCCAACGGTCTTCGGCAATCAACCTTTCCTTATCTTCCTCAGAATCCCGACAGGGCAAACATCGTAGAGCACTTCCATGCCCAGCAATCTTGCTTTTTTTACCGCTGCTTCGGACCATGATCCGGGTGGAAGCCAGAGAAGCTTCGGCTTTGGACATCTAATCTCTCCCACCACTCGTTCGACGTTTTGAGGGGACAGCACCATAATCACGACCTCCGGCTCTTCTGGCAGTTCTGTAAGAGACGGGTAGCATTTCTCCTCTTCAATTTTCACGTAACGCGGATTTATCGGATATACTTTATAACCAGCGTCGATAAGCGTGAACATAAGTTCGTAACTATACTTCAGCATGTCCTGAGTAGCACCAATCAGAGCAAAAGTCTTCATCATCCTAAGAACTTCTGCGGCTCGCTGCTCTTTTTCAGTTTCCTGATTCATCCTGTCTTTAGTGCGTTCTCAACATTAATTCCGCGGGAATCCACTATAGTAGTCATCTTTGTCGTTTGGTCTGGTTGATTACCTGTTCAAGTGCTCCGATGAAAACGGCAAAGCACGGCATTCCAGCCGCGGGTATGAGCGTGTATGCAACCTCCAAAAGTTCATCCTGTGTCGCTCCAGCTTTAATAGCACCGGTAATGTGCATCACCGTCGCCTCACGGTCATGCTGTGCCGCGGTAATCGCAGCGTGAATCATAAACTTCTGCTTCTTTGAAACCAAGCCATCGTTTAAGGTAAGCTCATGTAAATTCAAGAAAGTAGCACAGAGATTGGGATTCTTCTTATTGAGAAATGCGACAGGATCAAGAACTCTCCCAAATTCTCTTGAGAAATTCTTTAAGCTCCTTTCTAAATTAGTGTCGCTCTTATCGCCGTCCATAAATATAATTCCTCCAATTTTATAGTTAGCCGTGAGAAATATCGATATTAGCGCAACATCCCTTTCACCACCACATCCACAGCCTCATTTTCGTCCAAGCCACGTGCCATCAATGTTTCGACCTGTTTTTTATCCACAGTCCCTATAGCAGCCTCGTGCGTCAACTTCGCTCGATCATCAACTACAAGGAGCTTAGGAATTGCACTGGCGCGAGCTTGCCTGCCTTTCACGATTTCTACGCAATCGACATGTCCACGAGCGTTCGGGGCATTGCCGACTGCTTCACTTATAACCTCGCTGATGCAGCGGTCGGTAGCCACAACGCGAGTCTTTGCCAATCCTCTGGAATTCTCTCCGTTCAGAAACAGAGACTCCTTGACAAATACCCGGTCGTCTCTTTTGCCGTAGACCTTCGTATCAAATTCGCAAACGGCTTTTCCTTTTAGACTCGCCTCGTAGTCAAGCCGCAAAAGTCCCACTGTCCCCTTAATCAATTTGAACTCGCTCTTTAGTTGCCCGCCTTCATCCACGATCGCTTTCGTGACTGGGAGAACTTCGATGCCGCCATCTTCGCCATGATAGTGCGTTTCCGAGTACGTCATTTCTGCCTTCTTCCCGACGTGAATCTTTGCATCCATAACATGCTTAACCTTTATAGCGTTGGGAAACGAGCAGTGCGCCAAAAAGTAGACCCTGGCCCCATCCCCAATTTCAAATTCAGAAACAATCTCTTGAATGCCTTCTGCGGGAATGATGCCATAGCAGAGGTGTACAGGATTCTTAACGATCGTGCCCGGCTCAACTATTATTTTTGCGGTCACTCCGGTAGGTGTCTCCTGCCCGCTTATGAGAACGCCGGGAATGCTGTTCTGAAACAAGATCTTATGATGGCTTACCACGAAGCTCGCAAACTCTTTGCTGAACAGGGAACCTGGATTACCTCCACTTACCTCATACGCTCTTGCAATTGCCTCAAATTCCTTAGAGTAGTCGAACATTGCTCGTTACCTCCTCAGCTGGTTGGTTCACATGAGGGCACTCTTCGCAATGGTTTCGGAAAAACTTGGCAATAGAGTGTGGCTCGCCCGTTCTCAAAATCGTTCCATCGCATAATAGCGAAGCCCGATCAGCGATAGCAGCTACTTCCTCATGATGTGTAATTAACAGCACCGTAGTACCGGTTTGTGAAAATGTTTTAATGACATCTACAATATGATCAATCGATAGCGCGTCAATACCCGAATCGGGCTCGTCGAGTATCGCTAAGCGAGGCTTCATAGCAAGCACTGAAGCCAATTCGATCCGCTTACGTTCTCCACCGCTCAACGTTGTATCCACTGCGCGGACAAGATACTTCTCAGGGACCAGCCCAACCTTAAACAGACATTCGCGCGGACTCAAAAATCCTTTTCCAGCAAATCGCTGGCTAATCTTCAAGTATTCGCCAACTGTTAATCCTTCGAAGTGTGCTGGCTCTTGCCATCCAAGCGTAATGCCTCGGCGCGCACGTTCGGAAGTAGAGAAATCTGTGATGTCTTCGCCATCAAATATGACTCTCCCCCTGCTTGGCCGATAGCCATTCAGACCCATGATCACTGCGGATAGGGTAGACTTCCCCGTCCCATTTGCGCCCAGGATACTGTGAATCTCGTTTTTCTGAACTTCAAAGTTGATATCGTGAAGAATCTGTTTCCCGTTTAAGTCCAGTGCTATGTTTTCCAGTTGCAATAACATGACAAATCCCTTCATTTGAGGTCTTTAAGTGCTCTGCACGTTCAGCACAGCCTTCCAAAACCCACGGTGTTTTAATGCATAGCTCACCCACGAAGAGAGTGACAACTGACGATTTCTCGACCGTTCAAAGAAAATAAGACGCCGCGACTAAACCGCGGCGCCCTCTCAAGAGATACCCACTTTTTCCATCCATCATCTGACAAGACTCATCTTAATCGTCCTGGAGAAGTTGCCTGCTTGCAGTCGTGCAAAGTAAATTCCACTCGCAACTTTTTCTCCCAGCGAATTTATACCGTTCCAATTGACCTTGTAATTGCCCGGTCCATATGATTCGTTATCAATCAGTTGAGCGACAAGTCTGCCGTGAACATCATAGACAGCAAGATTCACTGTTTCTCTATTGGGGATTGAAAATTGTATGCTTGTCGATGGATTGAACGGATTAGGATAGTTTTGCTGCAAACTGTAAGAAGTTGCCATTCCGCCAGCCTCCAAGACCGATCTGGTTTGGTGAGGGTTGCCATGGCATTGTGTACACTCCATTTTCCCCTTCGTTGTTGGAGGTGTTGTATTCGTAGAAGTATGGCAGACTGTGCATTGAGCAATCGTTTGCGGCGGAACGTAAAGTGGTGTGAACTTGCCAGCGTAAAAGTCGTTCAGGATTTGAGCAGCGTATGCAGCGACATCGCCGGTTAATCTTGCACATCTCTCTTTCCTGTTTGGATCATCTGCACTGAACCCCGCTACTTTGCACCACTCACTTACAGATACGTGACACAAAGCTGATCCACTGTTGTTTTGGGGTAGGGGTGCACTGATCTTGTTCACGCCATATTTGTTGTCCACTGCATATTGGTTACTCGTGTCGGTTGGAAGCTTCACCTGAGTATACCACCCGAGAAGCTCCGATACTAAAATATCAGAATCCGCTTTGTTGCACACCAGAGAAATTGCAGCAGCTGCTCCATTCAGCGCACCACACAAAGTCCCCCATTCGGCGGCTCCTCCGTGACCAAAAAACATCAATTGAGATGGTAGGGAATTATAAGGATCTCCAACAACCTCACGCAGTGCTTGTATGATTGCATTGAAAGCACCGTAGCCGCATCCGCCGCCATTGGTACTATCATAGAATGAGTCGTGCCCCAGAATACGAACGCGCTCAACATCAAGGGCTTGGTAAGGCCAGGGCCAGGTTGTTACAGCATTCCCGGCTTTGCCAGTGCTTCTCATTAAAACATTCAGCCCGGCGCTGCCAACAACAATACCAGCCGTGTACTTTGCGAATTCTGCAAGGAACTCTTTACGTGTTAGCTGTGCTGACATGTTTTTTTCTCCTTTCGATTTCTTCTTCCTCGGTGGTTATTAGTGATTATGATGACACAGATGTCTCGCTCTTCTGCGGTGCATACTTTGCCCTGAGTTCCCTAAGTTTTTCCACAAGCTCTCGCGTGTCAGGGAAAGTGATTGCGCCCGCAGGGCATTCATTTGCACATGCTGAGCAGCCAACGACACAATTGTACGGATTGACAACTTTAGTCTGGATGTCATCGACTGCAAACACTCCGTTACTGCAGAAATCAACACAAATTCCATCGTTCAGACAAAGATCCGGATCAATAGTCGGAAACCATGGAATTTCTTCCCTCGGTATTCGCATGTAAGATCTGCCAGACATTATTCAACCTCCTCCACGGCTTTCAGGATGTCATTAAATGCCTCATCTGTCGTTTTGAACGAAATAGATACCGGCTTCCATCTACCATCATCCATCGTAAGGTTTGCTCGTTGGAAAGCGTCGCGCAAAAGCTTCCTCTGCTTTTCAAGTGCGCAAGCTGGTGTGATGTACGCAACGCCATCCTTTAACAGGTCAGCCATCATATTTTCACCGTTCTCTTCACA
>Ga0123519_10004534_pt1 | contig 22465 bp, 19 predicted proteins | sample YelNatPaOPRAMG02_FD_87396 | JGI IMG/M metagenome (GOLD analysis project Ga0123519, IMG submission 87396) | Hot spring microbial communities from Yellowstone National Park - Yellowstone National Park OP-RAMG-02 (version 2) | ecosystem: Environmental > Aquatic > Thermal springs > Hot (42-90C) ...
CGGCGATGTACTCCTGCGCGAGCCTGTCGGGGTCGTTCCAGCCCAAGAGCTCCGTCAGGCGGCGGCCGCCCTCCGAGGCGATGGGAGGGTTGTGCACAACCATCAGCACCCGCCGCTCGACCGGCTCGGCCGGCGGCAGCGCGGCTTCGGGTTCCACCCGCGCCTCCTCAGAGGCGGCTGCTGGCCCCAGCCCCAGGATTTCGCGGCCCCGCCGCCAGAGACGTTGAGCCATCGCGACACCCCTCAGCAAACAGGTTGGGCGCAGTATACGCCTGCAGGGTCCTGGGGTCCACTCGACAACGCCCTGGTAGCAATGCCATTCGAAGAAAGCGGCGATGGCCGGCCACAGCCGGGCTCCGGGAGACGCAGAGGGCGCGGAGAGTCAGAGAGCCGCAGAGGGGCAGGTGACTCCTCCCTCGCGTTCCCGTTGCGTCTTTCGGAGCCCGGCCAATGGGACGCGATTGGCCGTCGCCCGCGCATCTGGCGCCACGGCGAGGCCGAACGAGCGCTACGCAGGGTGGCGGGCGCGGCTCAGGGGGTGATGCGGCCGGCGCGGAAGGCGGTGGTGTAGCGCCGGCAGAAGCGGTCGCGCCCCAGCAGGAGCTCGGCGGCCAAGAGCTCGCTGTAGAGAGCCTGATCGAGAGGGTCGAGGATCGCCGCGTCGAGGCCGGCGGCGAGGGCCAGGGCCAGGAAGACCCGGTTGACGACGCCGCGGGCGGGCAACCCAAAGGAGATATTGCTCAGCCCGATGCTAAAGCGTACGGCCGGGAATTCGGCGCGCAGGGCGCGCATGGTGTCGAGGGCCACCAGGGCGCCATCCTGCCGGGTCGAGATGGCGATGGCCAGGGGGTCGATGTAGACCTGCTCGTCGGGCACGCCGGCGGCGCGGGTGCGCTCGAGGATGCGCCGGGCCACCGCCAGGCGGCCTGCCACGTCCTTGGGGATGCCGGCATCGTCGAGCAGGAGGGCAATCACGCCCGCTGTGCGGCCTGGCACCAGCGGCAAGACGCCCTCGAGCCGCCTGGCCTCGCCGCTGATCGAGTTGATGAGGGGTGGGCGGGCGACGCGCTCGAGTGCGGCCGCCAACGCTACAGGGTTGGCGCTATCGAGGCAGAGGGGCACGTCGGTGGCGGCCTGTACCGTCTCCACCAGCCAGGCCAGGTCGTCGGGCTCGCGTTCGGGCGGCGTGCCCGCATTCACGTCGAGATAGTCGGCCCCTGCCGCAACCTGGCGGCGGGCCAGGTCGGTGACGAACCCGGCGTCGCGCGCAGCGATGGCCGCCGCGGTCTTTTTCAACGTGCCGTTCAGCTTTTCGCCGATGATGAGCATCGCTCTTCTCCTATAGCAACAGCGCTTGCGCATAGTGGCGCCGGAAGCCGGGGTAGATGGTGAGCTCGATATAGTCGATGCGCCGGGCGATCTCTGCGGCGCGGGCGCGGGCCGTGTGCGAGGCGAGCATCTGCTGCGCGCCATCGCCCGCAGCGTTGCCCACCTGCCGGAAGCGCGAGAGGGGCAGCTGGGGCAGCATGCCGATGGCGACGGCGCTCTCGATGTTCAGGTAGCAGCCGAAGGCGCCGGCCAGCACGACCTCGTCGAGCTCCTCGAGGCGGGTGCCGGTCGCTTCGAGCAGGACAGCGATGCCCGCCTGGATGGCGCCCTTGGCCATCTGGATTTCGTCGATGTCGTGCTGGCAGAGGCTGATGTCGCTGCCGGTGGCCGTCTCGCCGGCGGGCACGAGCAGGAATTCGAGCCCGTCGCGGCCCGCCCGTACCCCCGCGGCCCCCGGCTGCAGGCGCCCCCGGGCGTTGATGGCGCCCGCCCGGCGCAGCTCGGCCACCGCGTCGAGGATGCCCGACCCGCAGATGCCCGCCGCCGGTGCGCCCCCCACGGTCTGCACCCTGGCGCAGCCCTTATCGATCTCCACCCGCTCGATGGCCCCCAGGGCCGCACGCATGCCGGCGCGGATGTGGGCGCCCTCGAAGGCCGGCCCCGAGGCGCAGGAGAGCGAGGCCAGGCGCGCCTGGCCGCGGCGGGCCAGCACGATCTCGGTGTTGGTGCCGATGTCGATGCCCAGGGCGGTGCGCTCGGCGCGGTCGAGCCCGGCGGAGAGGATCATGGCCACATGGTCGGCGCCCACAAAGCCGGCTACGCAGGGGCCCACATAGAGCCGGGCATCGCCCAGGGCGGGCAAGCCCAGGTTGGCACAGCGCACCTCCTGCGGCGCGGCTGCTGCCGGCACGTAGGGAGCTGCGGCCAGTTGCGCCGTGGGCAGCTCCAGCAGCAGGTGGGTCATGGCCGTGTTGCCGACGATGCAGGCCTCGGCCAGGTGCGCCGCGTCAACGCCGGCCTGGGCCGCCAGCGTGGCCGCGAGCTCGGCCAGGGTGTGATGCACCGCCTGGGCCAGCTCGCGGGCGCCGCCGGGCCGGGCGGCATAGGCCAGGCGGCTGATCACATCCTCGCCGTAGCCGATCTGGGGGTTGGGCCGGCCGTCGGCTGCCAGCGTCTGGCCGGTGGCCAGGTCCACCAGGTAGGCGGCCACCTTGGTGGTGCCCAGGTCCACCGCCAGGCCCAGGGGATGCGCAGTGGGCGGCAGGAAGCCGATGATCTCGCTGCCGCGCACGAGGACGGTGGCCTGCCAGGTGTGGGCGCGCAGCAGTGCCGGCAGGGTGCGCACGGCCGCGGGAGCAGCGCGGAGGCCGGCCAGGCCGTGTTCGGCGGCCAGGGTGTCGAGCACGCGGTCGAGGTCGCCGCGGGGGTCGGCCAGGGTGGCCGGGGGCACGGTGAGCGCGATGGCGCGCAGCACTGCCTCGCCGGCGGGGGCGGTGCGGGTGCCACCTTCCAACTGCAGGCGCTGGCCCACGCGCAGCGAGGAGGGCGGCAGGTCGACCTTGACGTCGCCCAGCACCCGGGCCTGGCAGGCCAGCCGGCAGCCGGCCGCCAGCTCATCGGCGGCGAGCCGCGCCTGCTCGGTGGCGTTGGGCGCGCTCAGCGCAGGCCCCGCCTCGCGGGCCACGACGCGGCACTGGCCGCAGGTGCCCGCGCCGCCGCAATCCGACGTGAGGGGCACGCCGGCCAGGCGCGCGGCTTCGAGCAGCGTGGCCCCGGGCTCGACCTGTACGCGCTTGCCGATGGGCTCGAAATCGACTGTGGCGCACAAGGTTGGCATGGTTGGCCTCAGAGGTGGTAAAAGTGCTCCAGGGTGAAGGCCTCGCCCGGCTCGAGCACCACAAACTCTCCATCCCAGGGGCCGAAGAGGAGCCTGCGCACCAGGGCGTCGGATCCCTGGACCTCTTCGTAGCGCAGGCCGAAGCGCTCGGCGGTGCGGCGGGCGTAGGCACGGTACTTCTCGATCTCGTACTGGCCGGTATTGATCAGCGCCAGGCGGCGATAGTTGGCCATCATGGCTCTGTAGAGGCGCTCGGCGCGCTCGGCGCCGAAGCGCCGTACTGCCTCCTGATACTCGCTGAACGGCGTGTCGCCCACCTCGATCCAGCCCTTGGTCAGGTAGTAGGTGCCCGGCTCGGCGCCGGCCTGGCGGCGGTAGGCCGCCCGCGAGCCGAGGAAGATGGCGATGCAGTCGTCGACGCGCGGCAACACGAGGCGACAGCCGCGCGCCTCTACGCCGACCAGCGCCTGCGAGCAGAGGCCATAGCCGAGGAGGATCGTCGGAGGTAGGGCCTCGCCCGCATGTTGCCGCACGGCCTCGTCGATGGCCGCCTGCAGCGTGTGGCGCAGGCGCTCGGGGTAGGCGTGCAGGCCGAATTCGAGGGTGTGGTGCTCCATGCCTGGCGGCAGGAGCGGCAGCAGTTCCTCGATGACGGTGGCGCAGGCGATGACGACGGTGCGAGATGGGCCGTCAGAGTTCTCTTGAGTCATGCGCTTGTACCCTATTCACAGGCGGCCTCCACCGGGGCCTGTGCCTTCCCCGGCGTGGCGCAGGTGGGGGCTGACCAGAGCTATGCGTTCCGGTTGCCGCAGCGATTGGCAGCGCCCTGGTCCTTCGTAGTGGCGACCTCGGTGGCTCGTTCCTTCTCCGAACATGGCGCCATGCAGGGTGTAGACGACCAAGGTCGTCACTACGAAGGGACCCAGGCGCACACAAGATAGGCCTGCCGGGAAAGCAGCATCGGGTGGGTTGGCCGTCGAGTGGCCCGGCCAACCCACCATGGGCGTCGGCGCGCGGTGGCCGTCAGGCGCGGCAGGGTCTGCGCGGCACGATGCCGCTACGGACGGGGCCGCGGCGGCATGGTGCCGCGGCCACGGTTTTGGGGGTAGACGCGGCATGTTGCCGCGTGGCTCCGGCGCGCTGGGCGGCAGGGTCTGCGCGTGCTCGGTAGCCGTCAGCGGTACACCCCGTACTTACGCCCCGCTTCCAGCATCGCTCGAAAGTTCTCGGGCCTGGCATCGACTGGCAACTCGCAGCCAGTGCCCAGGATGTACCCGCCGCCCTCGCCAACCTCTTCGCACAGTCTACGCACGTAGGCGGTGACCTCCTCGGGGGTGCCCAGTTTCAGGAGGGAAGGCGGCACGTCACCCATCAGACACATGTGACCGCGCAGCACCTGCTTGGCCTTGAAGATGTCGGTCGTGCTGTCGAGGTCCAGCACACAAGTGCCTTTGGGCAACTCCTTGAAGAACTCCAGGAGCGGTGTCCAGTCGGAGTCGAAGTGGAAGAGGGGCGTGATGCCGGCTTCGAGCAGAGCCAGGGCCATCCGCTTGATGTAGGGCCAGGCGAACTTTTCGAACATCTTGGGGGAGATGAAGGTAGCTGCCTCGCGCGTGGCGCCGAGGAACGCGGTGAGCCCGCCCCACCTGGTCGCCTGTCGCATCGCGCTGCTCGCGCCGATGGCCGCGTGGGTTACCGACTCGGTGATCACATCGAGTGCTGCCTGCACCTTATCCGGGTGGCGGTAGAGGTCCACGCTGAATTCCTTGAGTGAGCGAGCGGTCGAGAGAATGTCGAAGGGCGGCGAGACAGGTGGGCTGATGAAGTTGGGCACGCCCCGAGCCTCCCAGGCGAGCGCGTCTTTCACCCCCTGAATCGCTGCGCCCTCAAAATGCTTCGGAAACTCGCTGGGCGGGATGTGGGGGCGGATGCGCGGCAGGATCCTGCTGGCCAGGAACGCGTCCCAACCCATCTTGATGAGGTCGTCATACTCCTCCAGCGACATTACCGACGTCTCGTCGAACTGCCAGAGGGAGTCTGGAGGCAGGTCGCGACCGGGAATCTTGAGTTTGAGCGGGAGGTTCAGTGCAAAAGCGACCTCTGTGACGCCCCCCGAAAAGTAGGCCGCGTCCCAGCCGCCAAAATCGTCAAAGACCTGCATGATGAGCTCGCGCGGCAGGTCCCCTCCTTCCACGAACTTGGCGAGGGGCACACCCTTGTAGCGGGCCGCGAAGAACATCACCGATGGGACAATGGGCACGCGATCGGGCTGCTCGCAGCGGATGGCGGTCTTGATCCGTTCGAGCGCGGTCATCTCAGCCATTTTGGTTCCCTCCCAACCAGCGATCACAGAGCCGCACTGCCTCCTGGGCGTCGTGGCCCAGGTGGTCTGCTCCTACATACTCCTTCACCTTCTCGGTGACGGGCCCGCCGCCGATGATTACCTTGACTGCGGGGCGCAAGCCGGCTGCGGAGAGCGCTTCGACCGTCTGCTTCATGGGATCGAACGAAGTGGTCAGCAGACCGGAGAGCCCCACGATGCCGGCTCCGCTGGCTTTGGCAGCCTCCACAAAGCGCTCGGGGGGGACGTCGACCCCCAGGTCCTCCACCTGGTAGCCGGCGCCGCGCAGCATGGTGACGACGATGTCCTTGCCGATGTCGTGGATGTCGCCCTTGACGGTGCCCATGACGACCACGCCCTTGGGCTTGGCCGGGACGGTGCCGGGTTGGGCGGTCAGGCGGGCGGCGGCGGCCTTGAAGATCTCGCCGGCCATGATCAGGTCCGAAAGGAAGTACTCGCCGCTCTCGAAGCGCTTGCCGATGAGGGTCATGCCCTCGCGGCACTCTTCGAGGAGCTGTGCCGGGCTGACTCCCTGGGCCAGCCCCGCCTGGACCAGGCCCTGCACTTTGGCCTCATCCAGGTCTGCCATCGCGGTGGCCAGTTCACTCGCCATTGTCGGATGCCTCCTCTTCCACTGTCACAGGGTCGTCCGGTCCAAAGGGGTATGCGCAGGTACCATTTTCGGCTCGATCAGTGCCCTGGCGAGTTCCCGATCGCTGCATCCCTCCTTTACCGCGTGCTGCGGGCTATTCGCCCGCGTGGGGATGTTCCCCCGGCGGGTGGTGGTGCGCGGCGGTGTGGGTATCGACCTGGCCGCCTCGCCGCGCTGCCAACTTGGCTGCCTCTTCGGTGGCGATGCGCTCCAGGGCCGTGTGCGGCAGGCCGTAGACCAGGAGGTTGAGCGTCAGGTCGAGGGCCTGCAGGCCGTCGGGCGCGCGGCCGTCGAGGGTGGGAGGATGGTGGGCGCTGACGGCGCTGGCGCGCAGGTAGCCGCCGCCGGGAAAGAGGGCCAGCGCCTTCAGATGGCCGATGACGCAGGGCCCTGCCCCGGCGCAGGCGCGGGCCAGCGCCGCCAGGTACTCGGCCAGCAGCTCCTGCCAGGCCTGGCCGGGGAGCGGAGCCGGCATCTGCCAGCGCTGTTCTGCGGCGTACGGCTCGAACACCAGGTCGTTCATGGCACAAGCTCCGCAACGAGCGTGGGCTCGAGGCCGGCGCGCAAGGAGGCGCAGTGCAGCGGCGCCCGGGGGTTGATGGCGCGTATTGCCTCGCGCGCCCGGGCCAGCTCCTCAGGTGTCGCCAGGTCAGCCTTGGAGATGATGAGCACGTCGGCCTGGGCGATGCCGGCGGTGATCAAGGGGGTCAGCACCTCCAGCAGCATCGGCAGGCGCAGGGGGTCGACGACGGTCGCCCAGCGGATGCTCTCCAGCGGGCGGCCGCGGTAGTAGGGCAGGGCGCGCTGCAGGTTGGCGGGGTCGGCTGCACCGGAGGGCTCGACGATCACCAGGTCCGACCCATAGGTGGCATCGAGCTTGTGGAGGGTGGAGACCAGGTCGGCGCTGAGGGTGCAGCAGATGCAGCCGCTGGTCAGCTCCCACACGTCGAGTTCGAGCTGGCGCATGAGCTGGTTGTCGATGCCTACCTCGCCGATCTCGTTGACCAGGATAGCCACGCGGCGGCCGGCCGCGCGGGCAGCCTGGGCGAGGGCCAGGATGAGCGTGGTTTTGCCCGAGCCGAGGAAGCCTGTGACCAGGAGCAGATGCATGGGTCTGCCACCTCACCGTGGCCTGCAGGGGCCGGGCGGCGTGGAGCCACCGCGCGGCCGGGAACGAAGCGCCGGATGTGACGCTCATCCTCGATTATACACTTATATAGGGAAGTTGTCAATCTGCGTGGTGCCTGTTCTGACGGCCTCCCTTGACGCCCAGCGGCTTCTCTACTACACTTATCTATACAAGTTGCCCACTCTCTCTGCGGGGAAGAGGACAAGCTGTGAGCACCATTCCAGACGGGCGGCGCGCCCCGGGCATCGACCGCGATTCCTACGAGCCGGCCTATGCGCAACTGGTGCGCATCCTGAGCGAGGAGATCGCTCAGGGCATCTATCGCCCGGGCGACCAACTGCCTTCGGAGGCGCAGCTCTGCGCGCGCTTTGACGTGAGCGGCATGACCGTGCGCCGGGCGATCAACATCCTGGTCGACCGCGGCGTCGTCAGCGCATCGCAGGGCAAGGGCACCTTTGTACGTGGGATGGATGTGCGCGAAGCGGCCTTCCGCCTGCGTGAGCGGCAGAACAACGTGGTGCCGGGGCCCGAAGCCCAGGTGCGCCTGCTGCAGGCCTCGATCCTCCCTGCCGACGAGCGGGTGGCGCGCAAGCTGGCCATCGAGGTGGGCAGCCAGGTGATCTACCTGCGCCGGCTGGTGCTGCAGCCGGATGGGCCCGTGATGTACCACCGCGAATACCTGGTCTACAACCCGCGCCAGGCGACGGTGGAGGCCGAGCTGCAGATCACCTCGCTCGAGGGCCTGTTCCGGGGCCAGGATGGCCAGGGCCTCCGCCGGGGTGACCTGAATCTGGAGGCGGTGACGCTGACGGCCGAGGAGGCGGAGCTCTTGCAGGTGCGCCCCGGCGCCGCCGCCCTCTGCCTGGAGCACATCTTTTACGATTTCGATAACCGGCCCGTCGCCTGGGGCTGGTTCATCTGCCACCCCGGCCGGTTCCACCTGACCAGCCGGATCGGCCCGGAAGTCGCATGAGGGGGCTGAGCGCATGGACCGCCAAGTGCGTGAGGCATTGATCCAGGGAATCGCCGATCTCGACGAGCCCGGCGTGCTCTCGATGGTGCGGGCCTGCGTGACGGCCCGCGAGGACCCGGTGGCCGTGATCGCCGCCTGCGAGGAAGGCATGCGCCTGGTGGGCGAGCGCTACGAGCAGCACGACTATTACCTCTCGGGCCTGATCATGGCCGGCGAGATCTTTCGCCAGGTGCTCGAGATCGCCAAGCCGGCCCTCGAAAGCGCACTGGCCGGCCGCGCCCAGGGCAAGGTGCTCATCGGCACGGTGCAGGGCGATATCCACGACATCGGCAAGACCATCCTCCAACTCGCGCTGCGCAGCCATGGCTTCACGGTGGAGGACCTGGGGGTCGATGTGCCGCCGCACGCTTTTGTGGAGCGCGCCCTGGCCTGGCAGCCCGATGTCATCGGCCTTTCGGGCCTCCTCACCACCGCCTGGGATAGCATGCGCGAGACCATCCAGCTCCTCCGCGCCCAGCCCTGGCCCGGCGGGCGGTGCATCCCCGTCCTCATCGGCGGCGGCCTGATCAGCGAGCAGGTCGCCCGCTTCGTGGGCGCCGACTATTGGGCCAACGACGCCCTCGAAGGCGTGCGCCTCTGCCAGCAAATCGTGGCGTGCACGCATTCGGATTGACTCCCGCCTCTCCCCGCCCTATCATGCCCCCAACAGGTCTGCTCGGCGATCCTTGCGAGCGCCGCAGCGCGAAGCAATCTCCAGCTTGCTGCTTGGGGATTGCTTCGCCGGCAGAAGATGCCTCCCGTTCAGAACGTGCCGTGCTTTGTCACTCTGAGCGAAGCGAAGAGTCCCTGCCGCGCGGAGGCGAGCTCTTCTCCCAGCAAGGACTCTTCGTCGCTCCGCTCCTCAGAGTGACAGGGAGTGCGTTCTCTGCCTCCCCCAGGGCTCGGTAGCCCTGGGCTACCCGCAATGACGGGCTGGGCAGATACTCGAGCCGCGGAGAGGTGCGAGCATGCCGCGCGAGATGGTTACGATCGACGGCAACGAGGCCGCCGCGTATGTGGCGTACAAGACCAATGAGGTCATCGCCATCTACCCCATTACGCCCTCGTCGCCCATGGCCGAGCACGCCGACGAGTGGAGCGCGTTCGGCGAGCGGAACATCTGGGGCCATGTGCCCCAGGTGATCGAGATGGAGTCCGAGGCCGGCGCCGCCGGGGCGGTGCACGGCTCGCTGCAGGCCGGCGCCCTCACCACCACCTTTACCGCCAGCCAGGGCCTGCTGTTGATGATCCCCAACATGTTCAAGATCGCCGGTGAGCTGACGCCGGCGGTCTTTCACATCGCCGCCCGCACCGTCGCCACCCACGCCCTTTCCATCTTTGGCGACCACTCCGACGTCATGGCCACGCGCTCGACCGGGTGGGCGATGCTCTTCTCCAACTCGGTGCAGGAGGCAATGGACCAGGCGCTGATCGCCCAGGCTGCCACGCTCGAAGCGCGCGTGCCCTTCCTGCACGTCTTTGACGGCTTTCGCACCTCCCATGAGGTGCACAAGATCGAGAAGCTGGCCGAAGAGGACCTGCGCGCCCTGATCGACGATGACTGGGTGCGCGACATGCGGCGGCGCGCCATGTCGCCCGACCATCCCTTCATCCGCGGCACTGCCCAGAACCCCGATGTGTTCTTCCAGAGCCGCGAGGCCGCGAGCCCCTTCTACCAGGCCGTGGGGCCAATCGTGCAGCGGGCGATGGACCGCTTTGCTGCGCGGGTGGGCCGTCGGTACCACCTGTTCGACTATGTGGGTGCCCCCGATGCCGAACGGGTGATGGTGCTGATGGGCTCCGGCGCCGAGGCGGCCGAGGAGGCCGTCGAGTATCTCAACGGGCGGGGCGAGAAGGTGGGCCTGGTGAAAGTGCGCCTCTACCGGCCCTTCTCGGTGCCTGACTTTTTGCGTGCCCTCCCACCGACCACGCGCGCCATCGCCGTGCTCGACCGGACGAAGGAGCCAGGGGCGGTGGGCGAGCCGCTGTATGTCGACGTCTGCGCGGCGCTGCCCGCGGCCGAGCGCGAGAACCCGGGCCTGGCCCAGAGCCATCCCCGGGTCGTCGGCGGGCGCTATGGCCTCTCCTCGAAAGAGTTCACGGCGGCCATGGCCGTCGGCGTCTTGGAGAACCTGCGCGAGGGCCGCCTGCAGGATCATTTCACCGTCGGCATCGAAGACGATGTGAGCCACAGCAGCATCCCCTACGACCGCGAGCTGGATATCGAGCCGCCCGACGTGGTGCGCGCCGTGTTCTGGGGCCTGGGCTCCGACGGCACGGTGGGGGCCAACAAAAATACGATCAAGATCATCGGCGAAGCGACCCCCTACCACGCCCAGGGCTATTTCGTCTACGACTCGAAGAAGGCCGGCGCCCACACCGTGTCGCACCTGCGCTTCGGCCCACGGCCCATCCGCTCGACCTATGAAATCCGACGGGCGGGGTTCGTGGGCGTGCATCAGTTCGGCTTTCTGGAGCGGTTCCACATCCTCGACGGCGCGGCCGAAGGAGCGACGTTGCTCCTCAACAGCCCTTACGAGCCCAGCGAAACCTGGAACATGATCCCCCGCCCGGTGCAGGAACAGATCATCCGCAAGAAGCTGCGGGTGTACGCCATCAACGCCAACGCCATTGCGGCCGAGATGGGCCTGGGGAACCGGATCAACACCATCATGCAGACCTGCTTCTTCGCCCTCACCGACATCCTGCCCCGCGAGCAAGCCATGGCCAAGATCAAGGAGAGCATCCGCCAGACCTATGGGCGCCGCGGTGAGGTGATCGTGGACAAGAACAACCGGGCGGTGGATGCGGCGGTGGCGCAGCTCTACCAGGTGCGCACGCCCGCTGAGGCCAGCGGCGCCATCGAGCTCCCGCCGCCGGTGCCGGCACAGGCCCCCGAGTTCGTACAGCGGGTGACGGCGCGCATCATCGAGGGTCTGGGCGACCGCCTGCCGGTGAGCGCCATGCCGGTCGATGGCACCTGGCCCAGTGGTACCAGCCGCTGGGAGAAGCGGAACCTGGCCCTCGACGTGCCGGTGTGGGCGCCGGAGGTGTGCATCCAGTGCGGGCGCTGCTCGCTCTATTGCCCCCACGGCGTCGTGCGGGCCAAGGTGTTCGACGAAGCGGCCCTGGCCGGTGCGCCGCCGGGCTTCAAATCGCTGCCGGCCCGCTTCCGCGAGCCTGAGTTGGCCGGCAAGCGTTACACGGTGCAGGTCTCGGTGGAGGATTGCACCGGCTGCGCGGTCTGTGTGAACGTCTGCCCGGCCAAGGACAAGACCGCGGTCGGCCGCAAGGCCTTGAACATGGCGCCCCAACTGGCCCTGCGTGAGGAGGGCCGCGAGCACTGGGCCTTCTTCGGCCGGTTGCCGGGCATCACGCCACCCGGCATCAGCTACCTGACGGTCAAGAACGTCCAACTCCGCCAGCCCCTCTTCGAGTTTCACTCGGCGTGCGCGGGCTGCGGCGAGGCCCCCTACATCCGCCTGCTCAGCCAGCTCTTTGGCGACCGGCTGCTCATCGGCAACGCTACGGGCTGCACCAGCATCTACTCGGCCAACCTGCCCGGCATGGCCTGGGCCTTCAACGAGGAGGGGCGCGGCGCAGCGTGGAACAACTCGCTCTTCGAGGACAATGCCGAGTTCACCCTGGGCCTGCGCCTGGCGGTGGATCGCCAGGCGGCCTATGCGCGGGAACTGGTGCAGGCCCTGCGTGGCCTGATCGGCGACGACCTGGCCGACGCCATCCTGGCGGCCGACCAGAGGGGCGAGGAGGGCATCGCCGCGCAGCGCGAGCGGGTGGCGCGGCTGAAGGAGCGGTTGCGAGGCCGGGACCACCCGGCTGCTCGCCACCTGGAGAGCGTGGCCGAGGCGTTGGTGCGGCGCAGCGTGTGGGGCATTGGCGGCGATGGCTGGGCCTACGACATCGGCTTCAATGGGCTCGACCACGCCATGGCCAGTGGCCGCAACGTCAAGTTCCTGGTGGTCGATACCGAGGTGTACTCCAACACCGGTGGGCAGTCGAGCAAGTCGACGGATCTCGGAGCGGTGGCCAAGTTCGCCGTGGCCGGCAAGCGCACGCCCAAGAAGGACTTGGGCCTGATGGCGATGACGTATGGCTACGTGTATGTGGCCCAGGTGGCCATGGGCGCCAACGATGCCCAGACCATCCGTGCCTTCCAGGAGGCCGAGTCGTACGAGGGGCCGGCGCTGATCATTGCCTACTCCACCTGCATCGCCCACGGCATCAACATGGCCGAGGGGATGGGGCAGGAAAAGTTGGCGGTCGAGTCGGGCCACTGGCCGCTCTACCGCTATGACCCGCGGCGCCGTGCCGAGGGCAAGAATCCATTGCAGCTCGACTCCAAGGCGCCTAGCGTGCCGCTGCGCGACTATTACTACAACGAGAACCGCTACCGTATGCTCGCCCGGAGCAACCCGCAGGTGGCCGAAGAGCTGTTGGCAGAAGCCCAGCGGGCCGTCATGGCGCGCTGGCACAAGTACGAGCAACTGGCTGCCATGACGGTGGACGTTGGCGCCGAGGCGCCCCGGCCCGAGGTGGCGCCGGCCGAAGCCCGTCGTTGACGACGCTTGGGGCAAAGGCCTGGAGCTGAGGCAGGCGCCTCAGGGTGTGGAAAGGCGCGCGTCATCGCTCGTCGTGCGCCAGGCGCGTGCACGACGAACGGGGAAGGCGCCCAGTGACAGAGGAGGAACGATCGATGGACCTCTCGACAACCTACCTGGGCCTGCACCTCAAGAACCCCATCGTGCCCTCGTCGTCGCCGCTCTCTCGCCACCTCTCGAGCATCCGCCGGCTGGAGGATGCCGGCGCGGCGGCCATCGTCATGTTCTCGCTCTTTGAGGAGGAGATTACCCTTGAGAGCGAGCAACTGGATCACTATCTGAGCTACTTCACCGAGGCGTTCGCCGAGGCCCTCACCTGGATGCCGGAGGAGCACGAGTACCATGTGGGGCCCGCGGAGTATGTGGAGGGCCTGCGCTTGGCGAAGGAGGCTGTCGGCATTCCCATCATCGCCAGCCTGAATGGCGTCTCGACCGGGGGGTGGATCTCCTACGCCAAAGAGATCGAGCAGGCAGGGGCTGATGCCCTGGAGCTCAACCCCTACTGCATCTGCGCCAACCCGCAGGTAGACGGCGCAGCCGTCGAACGGCGTGTCCTCGATATCGTGCGCGCGGTGCGGCAGAGCGTCTCGATCCCGGTGGCGGTCAAACTCAGCCCATTCTACAGCTCCATCGCGCACATGGTCCAGGCCCTGGCCGGGGCCGGTGCCAACGGTGTGGTGCTCTTCAACCGCTTCTACCAGCCGGACTTGGACCTGCAGGAACTCAGCGTGGTGCCCAACCTGACGCTCAGCACCTCCGAGGAACTGCGGCTGCCCCTGCGCTGGGTGGCGATCCTGTCGGGGCAGGTGCCGATCGACCTGGCCATGACCACCGGCGTGCACACCTACCAGGACGTGCTCAAAGGCCTGATGGCGGGCGCCCGCGTGACCATGATGGCCTCCGAACTCTTGCAGAACGGCCCAGGCCGCATCCGTGAGATCCTCCACGGCATGAGCAACTGGATGGCCGAGCGCGAGTATGAGTCGGTGGCGCAACTTCAGGGGTCGATGAGCCAGCCGCGGGTGGAGCAGCCCGGCGCCTTTGAACGCGCGAACTATATGCGGGTGCTGCAGTCGTGGCATCCCGACCCTGCCGGCCGTCTGTTCAACGAGATGTTGCTGGCGTGATTGGCCATTCGTCCGTTGTCAGGGGTCAGTGGTTGGTTGCCCACTGTCAGCGAGCAACTGGCCACAGACCCCTGGCCACTGACCCCTGACAACGGACCACAGTCTAGCTGGCCAGCAGGTCGCGCTGCATGCGGACCAGTTCCTGGGCCGCGGCGGCTGCCAGGTCGAGGATGCGGTCGAGCTGGTCGCGGGGGAAGGGGCGGACGGCAGGCGCTTCGACCTCCACCACGAGGCCGTCGGCATTGAAGACAGCCACACAGTCGACGTTGGAGCGGATGTCTTCCTCTGCACAGGGGTCGAGGATGAGCTCGCCATCGAGCTGGGCGACGCTGGCTGCTGCGACTGGGGGGAGGAGGACGGTGGGCGGCACCCGTTTCTCTCGCACCAGTTGCTGGATGGCCAGGGCCAATGCGACGCAGCCACCGGTGATCGCGGCGCAGCGGGTGCCCCCGTCGGCCAGCAGCACGTCGCAATCCACAGTGACCGTGCGTGGGCCCAAGAGTTGCAGGTCCACTGTGGTGCGCAGCGCCCGTCCGATGAGCTGGGCGATCTCGGTTTCGCGCGCCGAAACGTGGCGTGCAGTGCGTTCGCGTGTGGAGCGGGGCAACATCGAGAATTCGGCCGTCACCCACCCCTCGTCGCGGCTTGGCCGCCAGGGGGGCAGGCACTCCTCTACCGTCGCCGCGCAGAGCACGCGGGTGTGGCCCATGCTGATCAGCACCGAGCCCTCGGCATACTCCTGGTAACCTAAGACCATTTCTACCGGCCGCATCTCGGTAGGAGCGCGTCCATCCGGTCTGGCGCCAGCCATTCGTCTCTCCTCAGGTGCTCCGTGGGAGCAGTCTGCAGCGGCTATCAGCAAGCTTCGGGCCGCGCTTGCAGCCCCATGGTCTACGGAATATACTGACAATTCATTGACAAAAGCAGAGGAAATGAGTATAATAATCGAGGCAGAAAGCCGTGCCGCCGGCTGTGCCTGGCGTCTGAATCCCATTTGTGAGCTGACGATCGGCGCTTATGCCCGCTGGCTCTTGACGGAACTCGTGGGCAGCCGTTTCTTTGCGTTTGCAGCCGTTTCTAGTCTGCAGGAGCGACGATTCTGTCGGGTGGCTCGATCTAGGGCCCTGCCAGACCTCTGAGGGGAGGGCAATCGAGCCGTTTTTGTCGGTGCTTGGGGGAGGAGGGCGTCCATGGCGCGCGAGACGCAAGAGGGCGGCAACTCGGCGGACCTGCAGGAGGCCAGGCAGGCGGATACAGGGGCCATGCCCCTGTGGGTGACGCAGCAGGGCGAGGGCGAGGCGGCTGCGGCGGAGCCTCCGGCGCAGGAGGGAAACGGAGCACAGGCGCCTGGCTCGACGATGAGCGAGGCCTTGCTAGAGGGGTACGACTATAGCGACCCCAAGCGGGGGGATGTCCGCAATGGCATCGTGCTCGCGCAGGCGGGCCAGGACTATGTCGTCGACGTCGGGGCCAAACGCGAGTGTCTCGTTGCCGTCAGCGACTATGAGAAGCTGCGCGAGGGCGGCGAGCCGCTCAAGGCGGGCCAGGAGATGCCGGTCTACATCCTCAGGGCCGAGGCCCAGGACGGGCATCTGGTAGGGTCCTTCTTCCTGGCCCAGCTCGAACGCGACTGGGCGCTGGCCGAGGAGCTTGAGGCCTCAGGCCAGGTGTTCCAGGCCAAGGTGATCGGCCAGAACCGCGGCGGGCTGCTGGTGAACGTGGGCCGGCTGCGAGGTTTTGTGCCTGCATCCCACCTGGTAGGCTCGGGCAATAGCGCGGCGCCCGAAAAGCCCGTCGTCTTGAATCACTGGATCGGCAAGGAACTGCCGTTCAAGGTGATCGAGGTCAATCGGCGGCGCAACCGGCTGATCCTTTCCTATCGCGCAGCGCGCCGTCAGTGGCGCTCGCAGCAGAAGGAAAACCTGCTGGAGACGCTGCACGAGGGGGATGTGTGCAAGGGCGTTGTCTCCAGCCTGGCCAGCTTTGGTGCTTTTGTGGACCTGGGCGGCGCCGATGGCCTGATCCATGTTTCCGAGCTGGCGTGGTACCGGGTGGAGCACCCGTCCGAACTGCTCAAGGTGGGGCAGGAGATCGAAGTCTACGTGCTGCGGGTGGATCCGACGCGGGGCCGCGTGGGCCTGAGCCTGAAGCGCCTGCAGCCTGATCCCTGGACCCTGGTGGAAGAGAAGTACCGGCCTGGGCAGGTGATCGAGGTCCGGATTACCAAGCTGGTGGATTTCGGCGCCTTTGCGGAGATTGAAAAGGGTGTCGAGGGGCTGATCCACCTCACGGAGATGGCGGATCCGGCCCCGGCGCGGCCGGAGGAGGCGGTGGAGCCGGGCCAGGTGCGGCTGGCCAAGGTGCTCCGGGTGGATGCGCAGGGCCGGCGCATCGGGCTCTCGCTGCGGGCGGTGACACCTGAAGAGATGGCGGCGTGGCAGGCCATGGACCCTGCGCAGGCACCGCAGCCGGAGGCACGCGAAGCCGGCGCGGCCTCGGAGGTGGCAGAGGACGCCGATACGATTTGAATTGCCAGAGCGCCCCGAATCATTATACTGAAGGCCCATTGGGCTGAGGGCTGGGCGCTCGGGCTGTAGCCAAGCCCGGATACTCTACATCGTGTCAGAGATTGGGGGATGGGCAGAGGCGGTGTACACATTGCCCCTGCAGGCAATCCCCTAATCCTTTAGTGCGGCCTGGTCGCCCCGCGCGATGGGCGCCCGCCTTGGGCTTGTGGCGGGGGCAACCGCGGGGGGCCAAGCGCGCAAGGGAGGGAGAATGGCAAAGAGAAGGACAGCAGAAGAAGGGCCAACAAAAGAGGAAAAGATCGAAGTGGAAGGGACAATCGTGGAGGCATTGCCCAACACGATGTTCCGCGTGCAACTCGACAACGGCCACGAGGTGCTCGCGTACCTCTCGGGCAAGATGCGCAAGTACTACATCCGTGTGTTGCTCGGCGACCGTGTGGTTGTGGAGCTTTCGCCCTATGATCTGACTCGGGGGAGGATCACGTACCGGCATAAGAAGAAAGTGCCGGCCGCAGCGGAATAAGGCGGCACGATGATAGATAGGATGCAGGCATTTCGAGAGCGTCTCCAACACGAACTGGAAGAGACCCAGGCGCGCATCGCCCAGTTGCGCGAACGCCTGGAGACCAAAGCCGACTATGGCCCCGGCCGGGGCGACCCGGCCGTGTACCAATGGGAGCTGAACCTGGCCCTGCTGGAGCGGGCGGAAGCCCAGTTGCAGCAGGTCCGGGCGGCTTTGGCGCGCCTCGAAGCGGGCACCTACGGTATCTGCCAGGAGTGTGGCCAGCCCATTGACGATGAGCGGCTGGAACTCCTGCCCCTCGCGACCCAGTGTATCCGTTGCGCCCAATCCAGCAAGGGCGGGCGCCGGTAGCTCCACCCCCCTACTCCTGAGCCACTTCCTCGGGCGGCTTGCGGATGCCGAACTCCACGAGCAGCGTGAGGACGGCCTCGTTGGCCGCCAGGCATACCACAGCCATCAGGGCCACGGCAAAGGGCAGGGCAAGAGCAAAGCTCAAGAGCGCCGTAGCCACCAGCAGCACGCCCAGGACGAGGGTGGCGATGGGGCTGGCGAAGGCCATCAGGGCCGCGTTGCGCAGGGCCAGGAGCAGGCGCGGCTCCTCTTGTTCGAGCAACATGGGGAACACGTAGAGCTGGATCAGGCACCACATCACGGCCAGCCCCACAAAGAGCCCCTGCAGGATCGAGCCCCACTGGCCCGCCACCCTCGCACCATAGAAGGTAAAGTTCGTGTAGAAGATGAGCAGCGCTGCCGCGTTGAGCAACGTCAATAGCCAGCTCTTGAGAAAGTACTTCTTAAAGCCCTCGAAGAACATGCCCAGCTCCACCGACTTGTGGTGGGCCACCTGGTTGGTCAGGTAGAACATGCCGGCCGTAGCCGGGGGCAAGGTGATCACCAGTGGGATGGAGAGCACCCACAGCAGGTTGGCCCCCACCAGCCTGAACATCTCATCATAGTAGTCCTTGAGCGCGGCCCAGAACACACGAAACGCTGTACCCATGGCACTCCTCTATCCCGGCGTTCCTCATGCTGCTCTCGATCTGCCCATGGGGCAGGTCGAGACCGGACACAGTGCGAAATCCGAAAGGCGCTGCCGCTAGGAGGTGCGGGGTTTCGGCATCAGGCTCTTTGCCGCTCTCCGCACCGCGCGGCGCACCGCATCCGCTGCTCGCCCCCACGACAGGCCTCCATAGTGCTCGGCAAAATCCTCCGCCGCCTCGGCCGGGCTGACCTGGGGGCCGTACCTCTGGCTCAGGAAGTAGTGATGGTCGATGATCCACAGGTAGAGGTCGGCCTCGGTGCGCCCCGGAAACTCGTCGAGGATGTGCTCACGACGGATGGCCTCGACAATCGGCGCGTAGAGGGTGTCGTACCAATCGGTCACCGCCTCCTCGTAGGGGATCTCGCGCTTGGCGGCCAGGCCCATGAAATACCGGTGCACGGCGATGTGTTCCAGGAGCGTCCGGTAGCGCCCAGGCTCGGAGAAGAAGATGCGCTGCTCGGGCCGCAGCCGGTCGAGGTTCGTCTGCTGCAGGAACCGGTTGTACTCGCGTACGATATCGAGCTCGCCGGCATCCACGTCGGCTGTGAGCGGCACCCGGCTCTCGATGGGGATGACGTTGGCCTCGATGAACTCGACGCCGTTCGCCCGCGCCACCGACACACGATGGTGGCCATCGCGCACAAAGTAGACGTCGCCGATCTGGTAGACTTCGATGGGGGGTAAGGGTTCCAGCCGCTCGACGGCTGCGTCGAGCCTCTGCCAGCGAGTGGGGTCGGCCCCGTCGCGGGGAAGAAAGGCGCGCGTGAAATCGTTGTAACGGCCTACGCTGCCCACGATGCGGTCCACGCGGATGGTTTCCAGGCGCGGCGGCAGTTGCTGGGTGGCCTGCAACGCCGCACGGGCTGCTTCATAGGAGAGGAGGTCGTTGTGCCGCCGTCTGAGAATGGCGAGGACGTCGCTGAAAAAGGCCTTGCGGCGCTGCTCTTCGTAGTGGGCTGCGGCTGCCAAGCTGGCCACCATCCTGTGGGAGAACCGAGCGTCGGGTGCGCTCATTATAGGGCTCCAACAGGGAGTGTCAAAAGCACGCTGCGGCGTGGCTACATTCCAGCCCGGCGGGTGACTTGGGCAGCATCCTATCCTGTTCATCCTGTGCATTCCTATCTGTCGTTCTTCCCCCAGCGCGTGTGCACACGTACATTGGTACGGCCGCTGTACCAAAACAGTCTGCTTGCTGGACCATCACAAATCGCCTTGACACCCCTTGCCGCGCGGTGATAGAGTCTCTGCCGGACCGGTCAGGCTACTGTACCACACTCTGTACCACGCCTGAAGAGGGAGGAGCACATGGCCGACCATGCGACCCTCGAATCCCAGTTCTCCTTCGGAGAGACCCTGCAGCATGCCTCCCGCCGGTGGCGGCAGATGGTCAGCCGCGGCCTGAAGCGTTACGGCTATGGTGATATCCGTCCATCGTTCGCGCCCGTCCTCTTGCCGCTCTGCAAGGAGGATGGGCTGCCCATCGGCGAGCTGGGCCGGCGGACAGGCCTGTCGAAACAGGCGATGACCGAGGCCATCCGCCTGATGGAGAAGCGGCAACTGGTGCGCACCACGCGCGACGACCACGACGCCCGCGTGGTGCGGGTGCACCTGGCGCCGCGCGGCAAGGCGTTTCCCCTGGTGGCCGGCGAGGTGCTGGCGGAGATCGAGGGGGTGCTCCGCAACCGCCTCAATGAGGCCGAGCTCGAGGCGGTGCGGCGGGGCTTGCAAGTGTTGGAAGGGCTGGAGGGCTGAATGCCCAGGGGGTGCGCCGCAGCGGCCCGCCGCCGGGCGGCATCGCAATCCGGCGCGGTGGCCGCCGCCCGGCGGCCTATGGGGCTGTGGGCGCCACAGGCTGCTCGCAGGGCTCGGCTGCGCTGAACAGCACCCGGATGGCGCTGCCTGCGCCCTCCCTGCTTTCCACCAGGATTGCGCCGCCGTGCGCCCGGACGATCCCCAGCACGGCTGCCATGCCCAGTCCGCGGCCCTGGAACTTGGTGGTGAAGAAGGGCTCGAAGAGGTGTCGCAGAGTCTCTTCGCCCATGCCGCAGCCGGTATCCGTGACCTCGAGGTACACGAAGCGCCCTGCGCCCGGCTTCTCTTCGATGCGGCTCTGCTGCAGCTCCACGTCAGCGTAGGCCCTCACGCCCGTTGCCAGGGTGACGGTGCCGGTCGCGTCGCCGATTGCTTCCACTGCGTTCGTGACCAGGTTCATGGCCACCTGTTCGATCTGCGCGGGGTCGGCCATGATGGGAGGCGGCGTGGACGCCAGGCGCAGGCTGAGGCGGATGGCACTGGGAACGGTTGCCCTCAGCAGAGGGCCCATCGCCGTGATGACGTCGCTGAGGTCGACCGGCCTGACGACGAACGCACCCTTGCCCGCGTAGGCCAACAACTGCTTCGTCAGCGTGGCGGCGCGCTGCGCGGACTGGGTGGCATCTTCGATACTGGCCTGGGCCGGCGAGGCCGCCGGCAGGTGGTGGCCCACAAACTCCAGGTTGCCCAGGATCGATGTGAGCAGGTTGTTGAAGTCGTGGGCAATGCCGCCTGCGAGGGTGCCCAGGCTCTCGAGCTTGTGCGCGTGGAGCAGGCGGCGCTCCAGCGCCAGCCGCTCCTTTTCGGCGCGCCGTCGCTCGCTGATGTCGCGCAGGACGGCCATGCTGCCGGCAGCCGGTCGCCCGGGGCTGCGCAGGGGCGAGAGGTGCACCTCGATAGCCTCATCCGGGTCGGCATGCAGCGAGACCTCGGCGTGTCGCTCTGCGTTGGCCTGGCAGAGGGCAGCCAGCTCGGGCCACCTGGCCAGCGCCGTGGCCGCAGGCTGGCCGATCGCCTCGGGCGTGAGGCCCAACATCTGCTGCGCTGCCGGGTTGAGGTCAATGAGCTGCCCCTGGGCGTCGAAGAACAACACGCCATCGCGCAGATTCTCGAACAGGGTCTCACGCGCCAGGGGCACCAGGTCCAACAGCCGGTAGCGGCGGATGCCGAGCGTGAGGAACAGCCCGGTGCACATGAACGCGACCGGCGTCGGGTCGACCCCGGCCACAGCGCGCGGGTTCGACAGGTACAGCGCGTTGCCCGCGAGCGGCACCAGCGAGGCGAGGAAGAGGATGCGCGCCTGCAGTGAGTAGAGGTGCGGCAGCCGCATCACTGCCCAGACCAGGAGCAGCACGCCCGACGATACCAGGAGATAGCTGTAGGCCACGTTCACCCAGAACCAGGGGCCGCGGCCGTACTGTGCGGAGACGCTGGCCCACGTGGTCGTCAATGTTACCTGCGACCAGAGGAGATGGTGCCAGCCGTTGGTGGCGGCCATCAGTGTCGTGACCAGGGGGAGGACAAAGAGGGCCGCTGTGCGGCGGGGCGTCAGCCAGTGGTCGAGTTGCGCGCGGCGCAGAGCGTAGAGGAAAAGGAACACCGGCGCCGTGGTGGTGCCTACATAGGCCACCGCCGACCAGAAGAGCTTGGGGGCGATGGTCGTGGCTGCCGCTTCGGGCGTCAGGGTCAGCGCCCACTCGCCCACTGCAGCCAGCAACAGGGCCAGCTCGCTATTCCCCGGCAGCCGGCGCTGGCGCACGATGGAGATGGCGAGTAGGATCGAGACCCCTCCTGTGGCCAGGAGAGCCAGCACATAGAGGTTGACTTGCATACGCCCTCACATCTCAAGAGCCCGGTTCCAGGATTCGTCGCCTGTGATGTAGCGCTCCCTTCGACTGCCTCTCGGCGGCCTCGGCGCAGTGCTGCTTGACATTCTCCCGCATTCGCGTAACATGCGCATTGCCCGCCGGGAGAGTGGCGTGAACACCGGCGGCGGGAGCGCGGCGTGATCCTCGTCCTCCTGGCGGTGGCCTGGCTCGCGGGCATTATCCTGGGCGCCACTCTCGCCCAGCCGCTTCCCCTCTGGCTGGTGCTCGCTGGTGTGGGGGTGCTCCTGGCCGCCCTGGCCCGTGGCGAGCGCGACCTGCGCCTTGGCGGCGGGCTCCTCGCCATGCTCGCCCTGGGCGCCCTGCGCATCACCCTCAGCCCCCTGCATACTACGCCCCTGCGCCCGTATCTCGACGGCCCCGCTGTGGCCCTCACCGGCACCGTCGCCGAGGCGCCGCGTGTGCGCGCAGACCATACGGAGCTGGTGCTGGCGGTGGAGGCGGTTGGCTGGCCGGCTGGCGAGGGCGGGGAGAGCCAGGGTGGGGAAACCCGGGCCGAGGAAACCCAGGGTGGGGAGAGCCAGGGTGGGGAGAGCCGGGGTGGGGAGACCCGGGGCGGGGAGAGCCAGGGCGGGGAGAGCCAGGGTGGGGAGACCCGGGGTGGGGAGACCCGGGGCGGGGAGAGCCA
>Ga0123519_10004544_pt1 | contig 22425 bp, 20 predicted proteins | sample YelNatPaOPRAMG02_FD_87396 | JGI IMG/M metagenome (GOLD analysis project Ga0123519, IMG submission 87396) | Hot spring microbial communities from Yellowstone National Park - Yellowstone National Park OP-RAMG-02 (version 2) | ecosystem: Environmental > Aquatic > Thermal springs > Hot (42-90C) ...
TCCTCGTCTTTAGCACCACAGATCGTGTGATATTGACTGCACCCTGAAAGTCTGGGGTTCACGAACTCTATGAGTCTATTGCATCTAAATGAACTCACGTTTGCAGGGATTCCCCTATCTTTTGCACTCTATGACACTAGAGTCTCGTCATTGCCACGTTTGGCAAACATCTGTTCTCGTCGCTCGTCGGTCTCCCGTTTCCCACTTCTTCTTCTGCTTCGTCAATAGCGCTATATCCCTCTGTTCTCGACGAGACGAGGATTTTTATCGTTTCTTTTTCAAGCACCCGGCAATGGTAGTCATCCAAGATGTCTGACTTGCATGTCTATACCTTTCCCTTTGATTTTTTATTTCTTCAAATGAATGCACTTTGAATACATCGGCTATGAGCCGTGGAAAAGCATATGGTGACATGCATCTGGCGTGGAACGCAATTGAGTTGAAATACGATAATCACCCGTGCGTGCATGCAGCGCAGATACGAAAAAGGGACGACGACGACGGCGGCGGCGGCGGCGGCGGTATCGAATTCGCAACCGCCTCCATTGCATTTGTTTATCGCGCGACGGACGCTCTGTAGCGGAAACAGGTTAGCAACAGGGCGCTCTTGGCCAATATTCGTACGGACCAGGAACAGTTGAATTTGCACAGAAAGCAACAGCACCTGGAACTGGACGCCGACTTTCTCGGTTACGGATTGTGAGGCTGCGTCGACTCTGTTATGTCACTGCCGAGGCCATGGGAGAGTACAAGCGCGCTCTCGGGCAACGGAGTCTCAGCGTACCAAAACGCTACATGGAGCCTGCAACATATCACGCTGACTTTGGCTGCGCCTTCAAATAACCTGATAACCACTCAGTTCGATGACGGTGGCGAAGGCGGCATACCAGCGGGACACTCGCTCGCGTTCACAACAGCACTCCAGGGTTGGCGACGGGGCTGCGGCCGTGCGCGAGGTGCGCATTCGTTGGAAACGCTGTTCCCAGAGTGCTACCGACCACAGGGACGACGCGTTTGGCACTTGTATCGTCCTCTGAAGCGTATGCAGAGCGCTGTAGCGTACTCAGCTCTAACGATGCATGCTGATCTCTCAGGCGTTTCCGTGCTGCAACGCCGCGCTCGGTGCACCGAAGCAGCGCAGGGTTTTGTGTCATCCACCTACGCATCGGGGTTGCAATATTCATCGGGGCTCAACGGCGCTGCCGAGCACAGCTCAACGGCAAGTCACCGAGGCACTGAGGCTCCACGCGAAATTATGTCCAGATTTGTGTCGACGGTGCTGAAATTGAAGCATCACAAAACATCGCACGCTCTGCTCCCTATTGGGAACAACGGCGTCACATCCGCATCTCTGACCATAGTGCAGCCTGGTAACTTCGCATCCAACCCATTTCGAACGAGCGCGCGGTCGTTGGTCGTGATCAACCGCCGCAAGACGACTCCGAGCGCCACGGGTGAAACGGCGTCGCCACTGGTCGCCTCGGTGCGGACTAGCGGCACGTCTTCCGCGGACGCTTTGCACAGCGGAGGCGGCGTCAGCACACCTATCAGTTCTGCTTACCATTTTCGGAATGTCCGTTCTATGGCAGCCCGTCGCCGATGGGCGGACCCCTTCTATCGCCATCGTGTTCTTGAGGCCCGGCGGCGGACTCTCAGTCGCAAGCGGCGTGTCGCTGCGGCGCTCGCCAGGGCAGAAGCCAACCACGATTCGTCTCCTACAGAGGCATCGGCACAGTTGGGTACAAATCAGACTGGCTCCGCTCATGGCAAACTCGTCAAGCAAGCAACATCCAAGTGTCGTCGGGCGGGACCCGTCGAAAGCATCACGCTGGTCGATGAGAACCGCGCAAGACAGCTCATTGCTTACGCGCAGTCGAACGCAAAGCGCTCGGAGAAGCATCGTCAGATGCGAGCCGACCGCATTCACTGGATGAATCAGCGCTTAGCAGCTGGCGAAAAGCAGCGGATGCGGTTATTCGACCCAGAGTTTAGAGAAGCGCTCCAGCGGCGTCGTCGTGAAATGGCGCTATTACGGCACGCCCGGCAGGGTTCACACGGCGACGATCGAGAGCGGTGCGTCGAACACGAAAGCACTTGCCCGGGGGATGCCTGCTAATCAGGCGCTCGTGCGCTGCGTGCGGCGCGACTGAAGCATCCATATCAAGAGAGATAACAAAAGGGAAACTAATATGTTCAAGACCAGGGTCTAAGAGAGCTTTCCAACTCAAGGCATAGGACTGTCAACGTGTCTTCACCGATTTTTTTTGCAGCGTAAAGCATTTTCCGATCCTTGCGCCTCGGCGTGCGCCATAGGAGATACCAGATCTCCAAGCTCTTCGTGTAGTCAAATCGACGCACGGTCACGCCATCATCAACTAGGTGCCAGATTGCAAACCACTCAGTTTGTTTGCCGCAGCTGGCGGTACCCAAAAGCGCGGCGGGTTAGCGCGCCGCATTTGTTGCCGCGTCTGGGCGGAACTTGATCGATCAGAGCCCCACAGAATTGCGCTGCCTGCCTATGGCGACGCAGCATCTACTCGGCGGCAATTCAGAAGCCTTTCATGACCCCAACGGTAGGCGCAGCGGACCCGGTTGACACGCAAGGCAGGAGACGCCGACGTCTCCGGGGAAGTATCCGCACCATGTTCTTTCAAAATCACAGCAGGCGATCGAGTCTGTTCCGCGCCCAGCTCGTCAGGCATCTCCAGTTCGTGTATTAACCACCGCACCGTGGCGATATGCGCAAATCCATGAAGCACGTCGCACACTACGAGACAAACCGCGGTATCTAGAGCAAATCAAAGCACGTGAGGATGTCGCGAGGGCCATTGCTCTGGAAACCGCTCAGGAACGCTGTGGCGTCCTCGATCAACGCATCTTCCATTGATTCAGTAAGGTAGCTAACCATGCTTGTCATTCTCCCACAGCGGATGATACATCGATCAGGATTCCCTGATAGTATCTGGCGACTTGTCAGGCTTTTCATTAGATGATGTTGCGACCGAGCCATTCGCACCGTTACTCACAGTTTTCGGCAAGCGCTCTCCGCAGATTCGACAGTAGCGCGCATCCCAGCTGTGCCGCTTCTGGCCGCAGCGCTGGCACTCAACCGGGCGTGCGTTTCGTCCGAAAAAGGCGGCAGGGTCATCGGGTCCATGTTCCGAGCCTCCTTCTGTTGCGAAAAGCGCCCTTCCCAGTTGACCAAGCTGGAAAGGAATAATGGCAACACCCACGAGAATCGCCAGGGATATCGTCAGTTTTCCAAGCGGCGTACGTGGTGCTAAATCACCGAGTCCAACCGTCGTCAAACTGACGATGGAGAAGTAGAGTGCATCAAAATATGTTTGGAACTGTGGGTTTGCGCCATGTTCAGCATCGTATATCAAACCACTCGTTACCCAAATGATGCTGGCGAGCGTGAAAACAATCTGGGCGATTCGAAGTTTGTATTCCGCGTAGGCAGCATCGGCGCGCCCGAGGAAAAAGCGCCGAAACGTATCCTCCTCGACGAGTCGCTCGAGGCGCAAGATGCGCAGCACGCGCAGCAGCCGCACGAACTGTAGCTCAAAAGCATCATTCATCAAACCCTGAGCAATCAAAAAGGGGAATATGCTGATAAAATCTAGTAACATGGCTTTCCTCAGGAGGTATCGGGGGTCCAGTCCCTGGGAATAAAAACGCAACAGATACTCTATGACGAAAACCCCGGAGATAACTGCCTCAATTCGCACGAAGAGCTCCCGCAACTCTAAGGATAGCTGTGGGAGCGTTTCCAAAGCGTACAGCGCCGAGACCGTAACGACCATGCCGGTGAGCACCAGCTCGTAGGCCGGCGAGTTGAGGGCCTCGTCAAGGTCTCGAGCAAACGGGAGTCGGAAAGCAAGCCGTGAACCGTCCTCGTCCCTTTCAAATTCAGCCTTAGAAACAATGTACGCCCGAAGAAAGTTGGTCCGCGGCGGTATAACAAGTGTGCTGCTGGAAACCCTCTGGAGTCGAAGCCGTCGTCTCACAGGGCTGTACAAGGCCGTGCGCTCACTCGCGTAACACGAGTTGCAACCCGGTCGCCAAACCGTCGATAGTACGAACGCCAATCGTGGAACAAGTTCACTGCCGTTTACATCAGCAGTTCTGAAGCGCATGTCTGAAGTCCAAGTGTGACCGCTCCACCTGAAATATCTCCGGCTCATATCTTTGAACCCATGGCTCACTTCTCGTGAATATCTCGCAGCAGACCTGAGCGCTGGTACGTGGCAGCGTCCGTTTCGCCCCACTGGCGCGAGGCGGTTTCGAATCGCAGAATTGCGCGCGAGCGGCGACCTCCGGGATCGATAAACAGCTCATAGATCGAGCGGTACTTGTGGGCGCTCTGTAGAGAGCCTCGAGCGACTTGGTGCCAGTCACTGGAACGTAGTTTCTTGACATCTTTCATCGTGGATATAGGCTTGGGACCTGTCACTGATTCCGTAGCGGGTTCGAGTTCGGTGGTGGAGTGTTCTTTTTCTTTCCCAGGGGAGGCCAGCGTCATCCGCGTAGTTGCTGGACACACACACACAGACAGACAAGGGAAGCTGCATCGTGGGATTCTAGTGTTTGCTGCGCAGTCTGCACCGCGCAGATTTCATCAAGTCTTGCTAGTAGTTCGTGTCAGGTGCTGCGGTGACAGCGGCTGCACGCAACTTGCGCGTCGACTGTGTTGCTGGCGTTGGGCCTCTGCTTTTGGTGCGTTTTCTAACAAGCACGCTCCATGGAAGCTAAGGACGACTGCACAGTCATGAACGAGGCAGACAAGGTTGCAGCGTCGCTCGAGGAGCTCGCTGCGCACGAACCGATAGGAACCCTGCTCCTTCGGCGGGCACTAGCGGCAGATGAGGCGGTTTCGCACCTACATGAGTACGCTGGAGGCTCTGTATATCTCGAGCGACTTCATGCGCGAACAATGGTGGTGTACTTGAGGGATCGTTTCCGATTAAATCCACTTTTCGAAAGTTCAGACCAGGTTCTCGAAGTGGCGAATGTCATCCATTCATCGCATCCGCGTTCATTCGAGAAGTGTCAGGATCTGTTCCAGCGGTTTATGTTGGAACTACTCACCCAATATGTGCTCATGGACGCAATGGAGCGGTTGCAAAACCGCGGAACCTGGCAGGTAGACCTGGAACCTTTAGAAGAACTCGTGCAGGAGGATCCATCGTACGCATCCGGTCTGGCGCGTGTGAGATTGCACGAGTTGGAAGCGATATTCGCGAAAAAGCATAGTCCGCTTTCGCAAAAGTCTTCCTCGAAGGCGAAGAAATCGTCGGCTTCTGCCAACAAGTATCTTGGTCTGGATCAGCGACAGCTGGCGACGTCGCTTTTTCCAGAGGACCGCCTGCTCCCAATGGCCACGGAGTATGTGGAAGCGCTTCTTGAATGGCTTGGAAAGCCACCGTTGACTGCAGCGCTGGAAGCGCTTGCGATGCTCGAAAGGCACAACGCTGCGAATCCGCATGGGTATGAAGCCGCATCTCCGTCGAGACTCGATTCCGAAGCACTCTCTGAGACGACTGCACGGCCGCAGAGGACGCAAACCGGGAATGAGAACCTTTCGCGATCACCGGGAAAAAGAGCGGAAATACGACCTGCCCCAGTAGCTGTTGCAGTTGGTGAGCAAGCGGCACAGACCACCGCGCTCGCGACCAAGAAGAGCGCTTCGAGGTCGCAAACGTCGACGCCGCCAGCCAGCGCTGCGGTACCACCAGCACCTCGTGGAACAAAACACGCTGAATCTGCGCTGGATGAAGCGTCTGCGCAGCATGCGCGCACAGGATCGTCAACGCGGGTTCAGGAAGCGTCGTCGACGGTGGATCAACAGCAAACCGAGCATGTGAAGTCGAGAACGCGAGTTCCGACACCAGCCGCGGACCAAGACCGGGAACCTGCTGCGAAACAGGTGGATCCGACAGATGATGCCATTGCGGAGGCCTTGCGATACAACGCACCAGATGAAAAAAGGCAGAGAGGAAAAGCCGCACCCCGTCTGCCTGCTGCAAAAGGGGCGCGCTTATTCCGACACCCTTCATCACTGACCACGAATGAATATGTCGCTACACAGGAGAAGGTATCGGAGCACAAACGGCGGAAAGGTGTGCATGAGCCTGTTGCGCCGGCATTCGAGTCAGATGCGGGCGGGAGACAGCCAGCTCGTCCTACGTCGCAGCCGCAGGCACCTATGACGCGACCTGGTTCCCCGCAGCCAACGAAGCCGGCGACCAGAGGCGGTCATGAACTTCCTTTATCAAATGAGGGCGGCATCAAGCTCGGCCCCCTCGTTCGATACACCCCCGAAGAGGACGAGGCGCTACTTGACGGCATTCGGGCCTGCGGCGTGGGCCACTGGCGACTCATCCTGAATCGTATTCAGGACCGGCTACAGGAACCGCATCGGAGCTACCAGTCCGTTCGGAAACGAGCGGAGCAGCTGATATCCCAGATTGGGACCCTCCCGGAGCCACCACCGCCTTTGAACAGCTTTGCCAAAGTCCACTTCACAGCCGAAGAAGATGCCGAACTGCGAAAGGGGATCGATCTCTTCGGTTACGGCTCGTGGTCGCGTATTCTCAAACACGGTCGTTTTCACCCAAAAAGAACCGCGGAGTCGCTAAAATCACGCGCTCGGGTTCTGAAGCTCAATCGTCTGCTCTAGCTTTGCCTCGAGCGCCAACACGCGACCTCGCATTATGCATGTCAACCTGCACTACAAGCGTCTGCTTCAGTTCAAGCCGAGCAAATCCGGAAACCACCCGGTTACCGCGTCTATGTTCTTGCGGACTGCCCGAGAGCACGCGCGGCTCGCACACGACCTATGAAGCGTGCACCGTGACGTCGCCGTTGTCGCAGACCCCAAACATCCCTACTTTCCGAGTCTGAACGCTTTGCACCGCTGCTTCTTTCTTCAACCCCAGCGTGCATTCCAAGGACACGTGTTCTCCTGCGATTCCGCACTGGCATGCACGTCGATGGCGACACGCATCGCAGGCTGCGGCATTGCATGCATCCTGCCACGTGTCCGATCTGCTGTCTCCGATGCGTGCAAGCTTTCATTTTGTGTGCTATCGTGCGAATTTGAACCGCGCATTGGTGCTTGATATAGTGCAACACATCCAAATTTGGGCACCATGCCGTGGAAGCCTTTTTGGTTTTTTGAAGGGCTAAAGATTCGATGTAGGATCGTGTGTACACCAACCGTGATGCCTCGATTCCGCGATGGGTATCTGCGTTCGGGAAGGCATCCGAGGCTCCACGCCTTGCCACCGAGTTCCGGGACCCATCTCTGCCCTCGGAGATATTGGTCATTTCGCTGGTTCCATCCGGTGCGGAGTCTATCGTGAGCGCCCCCTGGGACGCTGCCAGCGTCGGTACCGATAGAATGTCTAGAGGGAACGGCTTCGTTATGTCGCTGAGGACGTCCGCCAGAGGCGTCGCTCATCCGACGAGGATACGGTCTCGTCGTCCGTTCGTGCTGCAACAGTAGGCGTATGCAAGCCTGCCTTCGTCATACTGAAGAAAATCAGGTGCTAGAACGAATCCTGCGGACCGAGTTTCCACTTCGTAATCGTATGCGGCATGCGTCGCTGTTTGGCGATGTAGGCCTTGGCTCGGCATGCACTAGTGCAGAGGATCACGAAGCGCATGACCTGCATGCTCGTCCGGTTCACGGGGCCTACCGCTTAGAAGGTAAAATGTCCCGAGTGGGCCGTCTCATGATTTTGGAATACGACCGAATGCGCTCAGGTTGGTGTACGATTCCCGGTTGTTGCCGTGGTCGGCGGTCGCTGCTCCTGCTGCAGCTGCTGCCAGCGGTCATACAGGGCTCCTAAACCAGCGACCTCGCTGCAGAGTGCCTCTATGGCTAGGCTTCGGTGCAAGCCGTCGAGTATCGGCTGGGATGCTGTTCGACGATCGGCTGCTACAGCTGATGCCTCATAGGGCGGCAAGGCGACCAGGATGCGTCGCAGGCGTGACCATCGCTGAGCATCTTGTTCGGATAGACTAACATTCGTTTGCGCCGAGGTTTGATGGCTCTGCAGCTCCTGCACAAAGGATCGAGCGCCGCGCACACACTCTTCGAGCGCACAGACAGACTGCTCGAGAGCGCAGAGCTCTGCGTAGAGGCGGGTGCAGCTCACCGAGTCCTGTACGCTGCGCAACGCTAGCGACAGCGCCATGCTGAGGACCTCGCTTTGGCTCCAAGAATCCGAGGATGGCTCGCTAACGCAATCCTCCGTCGAATCAGCTGTACTGACTGCCTGTGCATGTTTGACACCCTGGACGTTCGGGCAGCTTTCGGTGCGCAGCGCAGTCGGAATGATGCGTTCAGAAAAAACGCGTGCGGCTGTCGCGCATGTGTCGGTAGCGTCCCGAGTCCTCGTCGGTTGGTCGTGCCCAGGTGCGGAAACATCTGCGCCCAATGATTCTTTATCGTCGCTTTCAGTCCCCGCGTGAATACGACCAGCATTCGAATGTGATGACGACGAGCCCCAAAAAAGCGTTTGAATGACGTATCGCTCGGCTTCGGATTCCTCGACGAGCAGAGAAAGCTGTCTGATGTGTAAGCTGCCGAGAAACTCCTCCCACTGCTTAATGGTGTGTGTCCGCGGCACCCAAACAACCTCCGCTGCCCCCGCCGCTACCTCCTTGCCGTCGTTTTCTGAACGTGGAGCTATCAGCCAGACTCGCACATTAGGATCCACTGATGCCGCAGCACCAGCAGTAGCAACAACTCCGTCTTCTTCCCGAGTCAACGTCGCAAACTTGACATCCAACCAGATTGCCTCTTCTACAAACTCATGCATGATCGCGGCGTCGACGCTTAGTTGACTAGCGTCTAATGCTGTCGATTCGTCTTTTGCACTCGCGCTTCCAGCTGCGTACCATCCGAGAAGCGTCATTTCCCGATACATCAGACGCGCCGCCTGATAGACGCGTTCAATATGGTGTGGCGTGAAAGGTACACACTCCGCTACAGCCATAATGCGCCAACAACAAGACCTTGAAACTGCAGCGGCACACTGAAGATGCAGCACGGCCGTCTCCGCAGGCCAGTCCGGCCTCGTTCCAAAGACAAGCCCCTGTGTCACCACACGCCCAGTAGCCTGGGTGCCAGTAGAGGCTCCCCGGGCCCCGGCACAGAGCCGCTCAAGGGACCGTGTGTAGGTTTCCGATACTCTCAGAAGCGCTAACGGGTGCACGCATACTGCCTGGGCATCCATACTGCTCCTGTGTGCCGTCTAAACGCCGAGGGCAAGCTCCACGCCAGGAGTCGCTGCAAAGAGCGCTGCCGGCACTATCAACCAACCAGGGCTTCGAGGCAGTGTGCACGCGCTTCCTTGTCCACAACGCTGATTGATAGCGATATACCTGCAAACGCGACGTGAACGCCAACCTACCAGGGCTTCGAGTCAGTGTGCACGCGCTTCCTTGTCCACAACGCTGATTGATAGCGATATACCCGCAAACACAACAACTGATGAAGCAGCGATCTCGCCGGAAAACGTGCACCCAACGCTACCAACTATGCTCGTCCAGGATGTAGTGTCTGTGCCGCCCAGTCCATGCCTATAGTTCAATTACCGCTCCACGGAGTCGGTGGAGGATTGTCTAGCCCCCCTGCAAAGCATGCACTGCGGTAGCCGCGATGCCTGCCCGCATCACTCGATACGCGGTGTATGGAAGCGCTGGCTGCCTGCCTGCCTGGATGGCTGCCTGCCTGCCTGCCTGGATAGCTGCCTGCCTGCCTGGATGGATGGATTCGGGGCGGCATCGGTGCGCTGCCCGTGACACCCTGCAATCAACGTGCGCCTAGCCCAGACTGGCCCCAGACGCTGCAGCAGTTTTGAGCGAATAACCCTGCTGCATGGGGGACGATAGCTCGGACAAGGGCCCAGACAAAGAGCCCAAATGGGATCAAGCAGGGCAAGGCTGGTCTCTCCCGAGACCCACGGGGTCATGCTCCGAACCAGGATTCGTTGAGTACGGATCCACTCCTGATTTAGGCGCAAACGAGCCTAGTGCCGCAGGCTCGACTTCACTTGCCGCGGCGGAAGATTGGAGCAACGTCGCTGGCGTTGACGATGATTTTGATAACGCTGACGACGACGACAACGACGACAACGTCGAGGACCTGGAGTTTGTGCACCAAGGCGCGAGCGAGTTCGCTTCTGAGGGTGTCGATGTGGACGGGACGTCAACGCAGACGCGGTCGAAAGGTCGCCAGCGCCCGGCGAACCAGCGTTCCAGGATTAGTCGGCGTAGCAGACGCTACGACCCGCTTCCCCAGCAACCGGATGGTGTTGTGGTACGCCGAAGAAAGGAGCCTGCGAAAGTTGAGAACGCCACACAGGGAAACTTTGGTTTGTTCGCACACCAGGAAACTGCCGCAGGAGACAACACGCTGGAGATTGAGCCCGCACCCGAGGATGCTCCTTCCGAAGGTGTCCCTATCCGAGGCCAGGATCCAAACGAGCTGGCTCCATTCGATCACGCCGAAACGCTGGATTTAGAGCAAGGTGTCACCCATGAACCAGTGCTTTTTAACGCAGCAGTACGTCCAAAGCGATGGACTTGGAAGCGTCTCTGGAGGCGGCTTTTTCGATGGCGGCGACCGCTGGACCCCACAACGAGCGGGAGCGCGCTCACGCCCCAGCCCTATGACGCGCTGCGCAGGGAGCCGGGGCCCTCAAACAACCCTGCGGATGTCGAGTTGGACCCAGAGGATGAAGAAGGTCCAGAAATGCTCAGCGCAGCCATTGGTGACTTTTTGTCGGCACAGTACAGCTGGGAAATCCACGCGCATCGACTGGTGTCGCAGCCGGATCAATTCTATGCCATTGCAGTGAATCGAGAAGCGCTGGAGCGCAAGGAGCAGCTCCGTACCGAAGAGCAGCGTCAAGCTGCAGAGCAATCTCGGCTGCGCATGGCAGCGATGCAGTTCCGTTCGCTCTTCATCAGGGACGCTTCGCATGACGAGGCCATGGCAACCGGTGATCCCGACGCTTTCGACTTGAGTGTTGCTGAGCTTGAAATGCATGAGAGACGCGTTCGCGCGTTTCGAATTCTGCTGCTCTTTGATGCGATCTTTTTTGTCTTGCTTAGCATTACTTGGCTTGATGCGCTGATTGCGCACGACGTCAGCAATCTGCAGAGCACTATAATTGACGGAGTCGTGTGTGGCACCAACATCGTCATTGACATTATAGGCCTTCGTGCCGTCAGCGTCCAGTCTGCCAGGTGGCTTGGCGTCTTCATCGCGCTCTACTGGATATCTCTGATCGGTACCATTATTGCGATTCCGCTACTGCCACTGATTCCGTTGCTGAGATTCCTTTTGCTGCCCATGGCTGCGGCCATCAAACAGTTCATCGAATTTCAGGAACGGCAACAACAGCAGCTTCAAAATCAAGCAATGATTTTCGTCTAGTAGGTGCACGAGGCAGCTTGCACGTGCATGCACGGACGATACGAGTGGATGGTATTCTCTAGCATCGTTTCGAGGCAAGTCTGCAAATGGCATCAACTTGCAACGGATCATTCGGCGGAATCCTAGCTCGTTTTCGCGAGCCACGACGGCATTCATCCAATACGCCTCCGAATCTCGCAACAGCGTCTTGTTGACACTGTTGCCACCTAGTGCAGCTTGCCAGGCGACGTTTCGAACCGAATCCGGTGAACCTACACGCGTTCGCCTACCCTGACGGTGTCGCGTTCCACTTGCGGATACTCGTGCACGAATACCGCATGTGATGCGAATCCGAGCACCTGGCCTGTGTCGGTGCATGTTGTTTCTCGAGCACGGGTTGCTTTGGCGCTGCTCGGGACATAGAATCGCCATGCCGTAGCCAGCGGTGGCTTTGTGAATAAACACGTAGCATGCAACGATATTCTGCTCGGTGCGTACCAGCAGTTGCGGGGCGCATGACCGCTCAGCGTGTGGTACAACGCACCTGAAACGTCGTTTTGGGTCCGTGTGAGTGCCGCGGTTGCCCGCTGAACCTCATTCATGGCCCTGTCGCACGACACCGTCTGGGTAGCGGTGATGCACTCGTTTACGTGGAGGGTGTCTCTGAATTAGGCTCGAGACCGCCAACTTCGGTCAGCTGCAGCTGTGTATCGGAGCACTGGTGCGAGCCATGTGCGCTTCGGTCGCGGGGTTCCAGCCCTCTGTTATTGGTCGGTGTCGAAGACCCGCTTACGTTTCAGGGAACCGCACGCAGCAGCGGTACTATGCATATCCGGCACCGATACCGGAACCCGAAGGTCTACCGTACCGCCCTTGTCCGGGGACGCAGCGCACCGTCGTTGACGTCGCTGAGCTGCCGCAACAACAACTGCCGGTACTGCTTGTTGTAGAGCGACTTACGCGGGCGCTGCCAGTGCTGTTGGTGCTGGTGCTGGTGCCACGGCTCGGCAGCGTAGTTCCAACGATGAAGTTGGTACGCAGTGTACCCTGGGTTCGGTTTCACTCGCAGATGCCTTGTGCTGGCTGACTTCGAAAGCTCTCCAGTGCGTTCTGCAAAAAACCGAATCGACCTGCGTGGTGTCGGCAGCTTACCGTCTGGGGTCTTGCTCGCTTCCGCTCCTGAGAGCACCGCGCTCCCTCTATATACGCGCTTTCCAGAGACGTCGAGCGCTCACTCAAACCTCTCTGAGTAGCGTAGAACGGTTCGGGAAAATGTCGCCTGCACCGGACACGCATCGAACTGCCGCTGTTCGCTTGAAGCGACCTATTTGCACTAGGGCCTCACTTCGCTTTACACCTCAGGGATGCTCGGGTTGAGGCTCAGGAACGCAACGGTGAACACTCGCCTACGCTTCGCCTTGTTCTATGCCTCGACAGTGATGATTCGCAGGAGGTTCGTTGATCCAGAGACGCCCTCTCGCATTCCCGAAATAAGTATCACCAAGTCACCGGTGGCAACGATGCCACTGGCGCGTGCAGTCTGCAGACCCCGAGCGATGAGACTCTCTGTACCGATCATACTCCCAACGACGACGGGAAAACAATCTCGAGAGAGCAGACATTGCCGCGCGGTGAGCTCGTTTGAGGTGAGCACCAGACACGGGCAACTGGGACGATACTTGCACACGAGCCGCGCAGTTCTACCAGTCTCACTGAGGCAGAGAATCATGGTTGCCTTGAGGTCATACGCTGCTTTCACTGCGGAAGATGCGATCGCTTCGGTGACCGACAGCTCATGACTGCGGGCAAAGTTGCGGATCGCCTGGAAGACGGCAGCGTGGTCGAGGGCACGCTCCGCCTCCATACAGATATTCACCATCGTTTGGACTGCCTGCACCGGATAGAGACCTTTGGCTGTCTCGCCGCTCAGCATGACGCAATCGGTGCCGTCGAAAACTGCATTCGCAACATCGCTAACTTCTGCTCTGGTTGGCCGCGGGTTCTTGATCATGGAATCCAGCATTTGAGTCGCGGTGATGACTGGTTTGCCCGCCACGTTGCATTTACTGATCATATGCTTCTGCGCGCTTGCAACGAGCTCAAGGCGTACCTCTACACCGAGATCACCCCTAGCGACCATGATTCCATCGCTGGCTTCCAGGATATCGTCAAAGTTTTCTAACCCTTCCTGGTTTTCGATTTTGCTGATGATCTGAATTGCGGAACCGCCATGTTCTTTGAGGAACGAGCGAATCTGCTCAACGTCAATGCGCTTGCGAATGAACGAGGCGGCCACAAAGTCCACACCCTGCGCGATGCCAAAGAGAATGTCCTGCATATCCTGCTCCGTCAGTGCAGGTAGGTTATAGGTTGCTCCAGGCAGGTTGATTCCCTTGCGCTCACCGAGAACGCCGTCATTCATGACTCGGCAGTGAACCTGATCCGCACACACCTCTTCCACGGTCAGAGCGATCAGACCGTCATCAATGAGAACTTGCGCGCCAGGAGAGAGAATGCTGCTCAGATCTCGGCAACTCTGGAAGACTCCTTTTGCGTTGCCGCGTTGCCGTTGAGGATCAGACAGATTACTATACAGCGTAAAGGTTTGCCCTGCTTTCAAGGCAACTTCACCGTGGAGTTCTTCAGAGAGAAGACCCGTCCGAATCTCGGGACCGCGCGTATCCAACATGACTGCACAGGTACGTTTGGTCTCAGCGAGAACCTCACGAAGCATGGATATCGTCCCGGCGTGGTAGTCATGCGTGCCGTGGGAAAAGTTCAGCCGCACGACGTTCATGCCAGCGCTGAGCAGCGCAGCGATCGTCTGCTTCGAACGTGTCGCGGGACCAAGCGTGCACACTACTTTTGTCCGCACGATCCCGTGCCGTGTGGGAGCTTTGGAGATTGCACCACGAAACGTAAGCCGCACATTGTTTTCGATGGTTGTCATGGGGCAGCAACAGCGCGCTCCCGGAGCGCGCTGTTCGAAGCACAACGACCCTCAACTGGTGATTGCAGCAATCGTAGGTGTACTGATGGTGACGGCGGTGATGATGTTGGCACAGATCGTCTTCAGTTCTTGAAAAAACGGCCACACTGGTGATCGCCCACGCCAACTGGTCGTAAAGTGCTCAACTGAAGGTTGAAGGTAGCCTCTGCGACGGTGTTGGCAAACCTGCCTAGCGAAGGCGTCTGTCGATCGCATCGGATTGGCGACGTTGACGGGAGCGTTTGGCGCCGCCGCCGTAGTCGCAATAGCCGCCGCCCCTGGTATGCGCGCTACAGTAGCGTCTGGTGCTGGAACAGTCGTTTATGCCCTGCTTACTGAGACTACATCGATGAATCAAGCTGCTTACGGACTTGATAGAGAGCATGGATGGAGAGACGTCAGGCTACCTGTGTCTCCACAGTGCCGTGGATTGCAGATCACTGCGGATAGACGGGCGCGCTCCCGGGGTTCGCAGTCTGGCACGGAGCGCATATGCTTCATTCTTTCAGTGGTGCGCAAGCTTCTGCGCAGTGTGTTATGACTGACATGGAAGTGGCATGCAGTCCTCCTCGCCCTGTTCCGTATACAATACGTATCCTACAAGCAAGTCGTCTACGATTTTTACTGTTTATTGCACTGTGATGTCCATCTCCTGCTATATACGCCGCAGCACGGCTCAAATAAAACAGCGTTGAAAGACTATAAATTGCAGCCAGCCAGCCAGCCAGCGTACCAGTGACTACACCAACAAGCATCGACGCTCGAGTTGTCAAACACGCGCGAAGGTAGCAGCCAGCTGTCGCTGCAGTGCAGCAGATCGCGCACTGCGAATGCCGATTTGGATGCCATTCTTGGAGCGGCCACGCGCAGGCGACACGTGTACGTGGAAACAGCCCGACAACGTATCGTACAGGGCGTGCTAGCGTTCGAACCGGTGCTTGTTGCGGGCTTGGTTGTCGTTTAAACCTGTACCTAGCACCAGGGGGACGCTTTCTGTGCGTTTCCGCATAGAAGCAGGTGTATCACGCTGGTCATGGAGGAACCTACAGTGCAGCAAGGCCGTGTTCGTCAGCAGACGAGTCGCTGCGGTTTTACGCTCGTAGCGCTGGGTGCGCCAACTCGAAAGACGACGTTCATCGAGGAAAAGCCGTCCAGTGCCTGGGCGTTGCCAGTGCGGTTTGGGTCCTTCGACGCTCGTTGGCGGTGCGTCAGCGGGAGAAAGAGGCTGCGGGTTAGCGCAGTGAACGCACGAAGGAGCGTGCTCTCACTGAGCTTTGTAGCGCTGCCAGCGTGGGACGCTGCCTTCGTGGAGGCTGTATTTCTCCACGCAAACGCCGGCTCTGTTCGAAGTTACGAAGAGGAGTACGTCGCTCGCGAACGGATTCGGTCTCTTGAGAAAGCTGACAAGGCTCTATCGGGTAATCCTGCTGAACAGTCAGCGAGCGGCAGCGCTACAGTGCCGAATTTGAACTTGGAGGAGGCGCGAAGTGCGCCTCGGCGCCCTATTCGCCTGCGAATACCGCACTGGGGTATGCCAAGAAGGTCGTCGCTACCAGTCGAGCCGGAGCAAAGCACACCTGGGCAACTGAAAGCAACGCAGCAACTGCGGGAAGCCACGGACCCAATCAGAGACCAGCGCAGCAGCTGGCAGGACAGGGGCTCGATCCTTGCGGATAAGCAAATGGTTCCACCTGATCTTTTACCAGACGCTGACCCAGAAGGTGCGAACAGCGATGGCTCTGGTTCGGGCGTCCATGAACTCCCTGACTCTCTCAGTCCAGAGAGCACGTTCGAGCACCCTATGCGTCTGCATGAGCGAATCCGTGCCCTGACTGCGCCGGTTATGGGTTGGCTCTGGTATATGCTATTTTCGCGCAACTGGAGTGCTTTTTTGTCACGACTGAGCCTCGTTGTCGCACTTTTGATTCTTTTGCGGTATGGTGTGAACCGCTCACTTCGCTGGCTCTACAAGCGCTTCCAGTCGGTCGACCCCAAAGGCACGACGCTCCCTTTCGAGGATTCAGTCTTCGAAAGCATGCAGCGACCGCTTGAGATCTTTGCAGTGACTCTACTGGGAACCTACATGGCGGAAGCGGTGTCGCGTCCTTTGGCAGCGACTGGCATTATCAAGTACCTGCACCCGCTGCGTGAGCTCGGCATTATCATCGCCACAACCATGTTCGTCCTGCGATGGGTGAACAAGATCCGCCTCCGCTTCCTGCGAGCGCCAGAGTCGCAACGGCGGGGTATCGACCAGGCCCAAGTGGACGCTGTGAGCCGCATCGTGAGTGTAGCCACTGTCGTTGTCGCACTGCTGATCAGTTTGGATACATTTGGCGTGAACATACAAGCCGTCTTAGCCTTCGGTGGTATCGGTGGTGTCGCAATCGGTTTCGCAGGTCGCGAAGTCATTTCGAACTTTTTCTCGGGATTCATGATCTATTTAACCCGTCCTTTTACGGTGGGTGAATGGATTCGCAGCATCAACGAAGACGACCCCATCGATGGCTTTGTCGAAGACATTGGCTGGTATCTGACAAGAGTGCGAACCTGGGAGAAGCGTCCTCTGTACATTCCGAATTCAAAATTTTCCACCTTGATTATTGAGAATCCCTCACGGATGACGAATCGTCGAATCAAGAAAACGCTCCACTTGCGCATTGAGGATATGCATGTCGTCAAGACCGTGGTGGATGAGATCCGTACGATGCTCATGTCGCATCCGGATCTGGACCCCAAGCAGCACCGAATGGTTTATGTGGAAGGCTTTACGGAATTCAGCTGTAATATCTGGTTGAGCTGCTACACAAAACAGGTTTTCCTTGAGTCGTACATGAAAACGCAGCAGGATATCATGCTGAAAATCCATGAAATTCTGCGAAAACATGGGGCCCGCCTCGCTACAACGCTGGTTCGTGATCTTCGCGACGGAACCAATCCCGATATCTACGGAGCCGGTGCTCGTTTGCGACCCATGGATATGGAGCAGGAGTACAGAGCTGGCGCGGCACCTGTGGAGTATCACTTGAATCGCACTGGGGCTCCGGTTCCCGAGCTTGGGCGCGATCGCCCAGCGCCTCCGATGGAGGCAACAGGTCCGTCGACGTGGGGCGAGGCTGCCACGAAGAACGTCTCGCCTGGCTCTACAACGACTGCTGGTTACACTAGCGGATCTGGTACCTCCGAAAGCGGCTCGGAATCGTCCGTGGACAGAGCATCGAGCAAGAAATTGCGCGATATCGGCCAGGGTGGCAACGGCAGTCATGGCTACGTCCGAGAGCCCAAGAGCCCTGCGGGCGCTATTGGTGGCGTCGCTGCACCCAGCACTGGTGGTGGGGGCAACACCGCCACCGGCGGCTCGAATGGGTCAGGGAATGGTGCCGGTGGTGTGACCGCAAAGCGCAGCGAGGCGTCGACGCCCCCCGGGGGCGAAGCGCGCCCCAGGAGTGTGACGACGACGCAACAAGGCATGATCATTCGCGGCGATACCTCGACGAGCGCTGCCTACGGGAATACCAACGAGGAGGAAACAGCCCGGGCAGGTCGCCGATCGGAGGATGTGAGCGACAAGCCTTCAAAGGGCTCGTAACGACCCCCGAGGCTGTTTGCTTTTACGTTGGCGGGGCAAAAGCCCGGGTGCTGGCGTTGCGCGCTCCGCGGCGCTGCCGACACCCCTGTCATTTTAAAACGCAACACTGATCTGTGCATGCTGTTCCTTGCTTTCGATTTACTTTTGAGTGTTGTTTTAGATGTTCAACCTCGACATTCTAAGTGCAGCGATGAGGGCTTACGGACGCATGCGAAGTTTCAAGGCGCTCGATTGTCGTTCTGGAGTATCTCCTGCGACGCTTTGGCGCTAGATTTCGTGACTACACCGGAATCAGGACGATTCGCGACGCCCTCGAACCTGGTTCCGTAAAATGACCGATTTCGTGATCCAATGCATACGGACAAGCCGCCAATTTTCTCATTTCATAACTGTAGGATGCTCAAATCATGCGTTCTTCAAAACTTCGATTTTTTTGTCACCCGGCTATTCGTAAGCCCAGCTACTCGCGCCACTGGATTGACGACGAAAAATTCGACATCATACTTTGACAACCAGTTCGCACACTCATGCCGATACCTACCTTTCCGCGTCAAATAATCGATTTCATTCGAAACAAATCCCCCTCTGTGTCATCGACGAAACGGTAATCAGCTCCAATATGATATCTCTCATGGGAAGCGTTCTCAGCGCATCTGCGTCTCTTCTGTTTGCACGGGAAAGAATCATGGACTCGAAGCTGAGTGATCGCAGCGACCGCTTCCAGTGGAACAGGCGTTACCGCGTTGTATGCAGGTAGTATCGACCGATCGAAATCTCTCGACTTGTTCTCCGGAATGTATTTTCTGTTGGGTATTTATGTCATCAAGGGCGAGATCGCACTCCTCAAACCCTGTGTCCAATGGGAAAGCGTTCGCTCGTTTGTGCAGCAGATAGAGAACGCGAGCGAGCGTATCGCGCAGAAGAGGCCCGTGATCATTCGGTGCGGTACCAGGCACGAAAACGAAAATGAACATGGAGTGGCGCTTTTGGTACCCGTCAAGTGCATGTCCCGAGCGATGGAGCAGGCTGTCACGCTCCAAAGGTCAGATCTCGCAGGCGAATGAGCAGAGGATATGGTCGAACGCCTGACCACGGTCGAGTGTCATTGCTGCGAAGTGGGCGCACACAAGATGTATGCAAAAAAGACACAAATGGCAAGCAAAGCGTATACTGCAAGTTTTGTACGTGTACGAAATAATACGGCAACAGCTGGAAGCCGCGAAAGCCAGAATTGAACGCTGCCATCAACAAACTTCGACTGCTCACAACAGCTCTTGAGGGAGCCGGCAGACCCACGGACGTAAAGCTGGGGACCACTGAGAAGAAAGGGGAACAGTCGCAAAAAACCCACAAACGACCAGTGTTCATCACCGTGAAAAGCGCCCCAGACTACAACGTGTGGGCGTGAGTCAGAGAACCTGGTCCATGTTGAGTCCGACGTTCGAGGAGTCAGAGGCCAGCGCTTCAAGTGGCAGCGAGCTGCTTGTGCGGCAACCGCCCGCTCTTACGAGCTACTTTACCCCAGTGCAAGCACATTTGAGTTCCGTGGCGCTGATTCCTAGTTCACCCGCTACTCTAAAAAAAGCTCCGCGCTATGGAGATTCCCAGACCTCCAAGGAAAAGCACCATAATCAGTACAAACGCGAGCAGCCCGTACCAGGTTTGTTCTTCCTTGGGTCGTGGTTGCTCTGGACGTTTTGTAGCCGAAACCGATGGGAGTCGATTCTCCGGTTCCGGCACAGGAGCGTTTCCCAGCGGGCTCGACTTGTTGGTCATGCTCCAGCGAGCTGGCCGAGCGCCTGTGCGCCATGAAACGAGTTGCGGCCTCAGTTGAACCTGTCGCTGAGGGTCCACACGCATCCGCAGCTGCGTTCTGTTGACTGAACCCGGCGAAACCGCAAAAGCTATAGACATGATCCGTTGCTTGGTACACACAAACGTACGGCCAACCGTCGGTGGCGCTGCTACGATGATGCAGGAGCGGCAGGACGGCTGGGCAACGCCAGTATCATACTTTATCCGATATTATATATTTTGTATGATTTATGTCCAGTTATGAACAGAATCCAAGAGCATCGCGAACGAATGGGGACGCTCACGATCCCCGGGGTCTACCCCTGGTGGTGGTGCAGCGCCAGAAACTAGGTGTCGGCATCCGCGCGCGCGTGCGCAAAACCGCTCGGACACGGGACACCTGCATGGCGCAGGCACCAATAAGCCCATTATTCCTCGACACCAGTGGGCGCTCGCTGGTCCTTGGTGCACGGTTCACTGCTCGTGGTTATTCAGGGCCCTCGCACGGCGGATGCGAGACCCGACGCGAATGCGTGGCGCCTCAGCGTGCGCGTCTTCCAGCTCGCGAGCGCCTGGAAACGTGGGCGATGGTGTACTCTGGTGTTGACCTCGCTGGTGGCATTGCAGGGTACGCTGTGGCGATGCAGAACGGAATGGACCTCCACGAACCGAGTTCGCCGTCTCATCGACTGATACGAGACATGCTGGGGGATACCTAGCAAGCTTCTGGTGCAGGCGACGGTATCCCGAATAGCTGCCTCAGTTCGAGATCGCTTCTGATAACCATGACACGCAGCCAGGTCTGTGAGCCGTTCATCCGACTGGGATGCATCGCGCGATCAAGATTCGGAACATGAGGCTGCTTCTCCTTCTCTGTTGTCGCGCTCGGAAGCGCCGGCAGCCGCCAGTTACACACCAGGCCCGACAAGCATTCCACAGGTGCCGCACGGGATACATTGCGTGGTGGGGTCAGGTCGGAGGTCGCAGGCAACGCTGCAGCGGCGGTTCGCAACCGGTGCATGCCGCCTCAGTGGTACGCTTCTCTTGAGCTGACGCTCCCTGCACCCACGTTTGGTGCCTCGAAGGCGGCATTCGGCGTCTCGGCTCTGGCCTCATGTTTCTGTTCGTTCATGATACCGAGCACCGTGCCCATGGTCGCAACGCTCTGCTGCAGCGCGTTCAAAGTCGCTCGAAGTTCGGCGAGTTGCTCTTGCTGCTCGAGCCGTTGGCTGCTGATGGACTCCAGTTCGGCACGTCGCTCGCAGATCTCCAACTCCAACTCGGAACAATTTGGTAGTCGCTCGATCTCGACACACAAAGCCCGCAGCTCTCGCTCGCTAGCTAACTGCGACTCAGCAACGCTGAGCGCCTTCTTTTCCTCCGCGTATTGTTCCCGAAGTTGCTTCACTTGCGCCTCCAGTGTAGGCAGTGCTAGGCAACGAAGGTTGTCCTCGTCAGTGGCGAGCGCCTGCGCGGCCCTGGCGAAATGCTCGGCCGACTGCTCGAGCGCAGCCAGCGCTCGAGCCAAAGCGTCCGGGGAGGTTTCCACTCCGCGTCCTGCTTGCGTGAGTACCAGCACTTGACCTGCTGACTGTAGGAACTCGTCGTAGCGCTGTTCAAGTCGTGCAGCGATTGCTGTTTCACAGTCACCGCTGTCGCTAACGGTGTACATTAGTGGCATGTGACCCGCCCTAGACGAGAGGTCTCCAACTGACGTGCAGACGCGTCCCCGTCTTTTTCGACCGGCCACCCACTACTGCTTCTAACTTTTTCTTATATAGTTCGACTTTAAGAGGTTGTCAAACAAAGTTCTCTCTTGTCAACTCTGGAGCTCTCGTCTCCAGCACCGCACATCTCCTGACATTGATGGCGGCATCAAAGTCACGATTCACGAATTCCATACGTTTCTTGCCATGATTGGTTGTGCTCACCAATGCGAGAAGTCCACGAACTTTTGCCCTCCTTTCCATTTGCTCCTCCGTCAGCGGTCCATACTTTATTATATCTTCAGGGCTGCTCTGGCACTTTTCCATCTCCACTCTCTGAAGTGTACAACCCAGCTCGTGGTGTGTATACGATGTTCGAAACTCATCTACAGGTATCGTAACGAAACGCCGTGCACACTCCTTGTGCGCTCTCGTTGTTGGAGCTGGTGTACACCCTTTTTGGGTCTTCCAGCGCCCTGCTCCGTATGCTACGACGAGCCTCTGACTCACATCCACCTTCAGGGCGCTCAACTGATTGAAAAAGTTCGCGAACGCCCGCTGCTTCCCACAGTATAGATTCATACGCAGACGAGCCCACCGAGGCTTTGTATATTCTTCCCACAGCGCCTCCCAATGAGCAACGCGAACTTTCATGAATTTCAGAAAAGCTTGAAAGTCCGCTCCTCGGCTCGTCACCTCGCTCATAGCTTCCAAGTGGTCCTTTATTCCTGCATTCCATGTCTCAATTTTCTTCCGCACATTCATTATTCCGGATTCTCTTTAGTCTCTTGCTCTCGAGAACCTCAGAAGACGCATGTGTTTCTGACGCAAGTTACCGTCAGTACCATCGTCCGCAAGCTTGGATACAGCGATGGATATGATATTTGTGTTTCCGGGGTCCGCGCCAACGACA